>Ga0255752_10002158_pt1 | contig 22091 bp, 21 predicted proteins | sample 011ome_25_FD_179952 | JGI IMG/M metagenome (GOLD analysis project Ga0255752, IMG submission 179952) | Coastal salt marsh microbial communities from the Groves Creek Marsh, Skidaway Island, Georgia - 011512CT metaG (version 2) | ecosystem: Environmental > Aquatic > Marine > Intertidal zone >... | reverse complement strand
CGTAAATAAGTTCTGGCAAAACTAATAAGACAAAACGGTCTCAGCGACAAGGTATAAATGATTGAACCGACGTCAATATTTGTATCGGAAGTAGAACCCATTTCTAGCCAACGCACATAGCATCCTCTGATATGGTCATTCAAACTGGGATGCAAGGTTTTATATAGGGTTTCGTAGATTAATATAATATATTCATATAACTCTTCTTCAAATCCGGAGTAATACAATTCATATGCCCAATATAATGCTTCCTCAGGATTATGGTCAATGAGTGCGATAAACAATGATTGTTTTACCTCCAACATTTGGTATAAATACCGCGTGAAGGCCAATGAAACCTTGATCTGACTATCTGTCATGTTATTAATGATATGTCTAATTATTACTAATGGTGCATACTAACATCAATTTTATGTGCCACGAACAGAAGCTCTATATTGCAACGTGTAAGTACAGAAATACAAGTTGTAAATTACAGCATCTGTACCGACTATTTTAGGGCAATATCGATAATGCCGATAATATCTCCGCAAAATGTATAGATGAACATGAAGACGAATAAAACGAAAACAGCTTATAAGAGGAAACAGCGAGGTGGAATGCGAAAAACACGCAAAAATCCATCAAAAACATCAAAATCGTTAAAATCAACTTATACGAATACATCAAAAGCTCACATAGTTCGTGTATTTTTAGAAATATTGAATATGGTAAAACTATATCATTGGAAAACACATTCCTATTCGGAACACAAGGCTACTGATGAATTATATGCAAACTTGAATGAGCATGTAGACAAATTCGTCGAAGTATTGTTAGGAAAAGACCCAAAACGCATTAAAATGTTAGAAAAAAGGATTAATCTAATAGATCCGTCCAATGTAAAGGATTTCAAAACAAGGATTTATGAATATAGAGAATTTTTAACAGATATGAATTTATATTTTAATGACAAATCAGATATGGATTTGTTAGCGATCCGGGACGATTTACTAATCGACATCAACCAGTTTTTATATCTAATGACCCTCCACAAATAAGTAATCGTCGACACAGTTCCGAGGTTCATGCATATGTAACAACATTCCCTTTAAAGAAGGCATACTACTGATATCAGGTGGATATCGTCCAGTAATTTCAAATAAACGTCTGACATTTAAATTCATACGTTTATTCAATATGTCCTTGCGTTGTTTATATACTCTTTTCCAAGTCCGTTGAATAATTCTCAACCAATACGTTTTCACGAGAACGGTGTATGTATTATCATCTAAGATTGATAGCTTCATGATATCCATGGTCGGATTGCGTATCTTGAATATGCTATAAACACGTAGATAGGACATTACGTAGGAGGGGACATGTTTAAAGAATGTTCGAGGTTCTATGGCATTTGCATATAATATTAGATTATTATCCGGCATATATGAACAAAGCCCGAGATAATAGTGACCGTCTTGTTTCTCTGTGTCCAAGAAATCACATTCTTCGCGATAAATGTCATCAATGTCGTATTCATTTTCAAGTTCATCTTCGTCAATATACAACTCTTCGTCGCTCTCACTATCAAGTATCAGATCCGAACTATCATCGTCGCTACTAGTAAACGAAAGTCTTGCACAAACGCTGTCTGACAAAGCACCATCTGTATCTGTATCTGTATCAACACCATGACCATTGTATTCATGTCCATGTCCGTCCAGTGTAAGGGAAGTATCGGAGGTGTCATTGGACAAATATCCAGAACTGTTACTGTAACTGCTGCTCATTTTATTATTGTTTCATATATATGAATGTTAATTACGATTTACTCGAATGCTAATGATAATTCAATTTTTTATCTGAGCATTAGATATACAAAGTGAATGTCCGAAATTGAAGTAAAAGATACAGTTAAACCAAATGTGCCTACTGTAACCACGGTCCCTATGGCTCCAACACCACCACCTAGTGCTCCAACCGCTGGGTTGACGGAGGAAACCGCCCAAGATAAAGTTGAAAAAGCTCAAAATCCTGTACAATATTACGTGAAAGTCAGCTTTATGATAACCTATATTTTGTTACTAACGACAGCAACGATCATATTCATCGAAGCTATGAGAACGAAAGACCCGACTATCAGACACATATTGAATTTAGAAACATGTATTTCCATTATTGCAGGTTATTTTTACTCGTTGTTTTTAAGTCAGATTGATAATTATTCATCCAAGAACATGCCAATAGATTGGAAAGAAATATCAAAGACGCGATACATTGACTGGTCAATTACTACGCCCTTCATGTTGTTAGCATTATGTGCTGCGTTGGCTAAAAATATTGGGACAACCGTCAACATTAAAGTAATTAGTTTGGTAGTCATGTTAAACTATGTTATGCTCGGTCTTGGGTACTTGGGAGAAGTTGACGTTATGAACAGATGGAGTTCGGTTGTTAGTGGGTTCATAGCATTCATTGGAATGTTCTACGTAATCTTTATAAATTTCATTAAACCAAAGTTCTCTTACGCAAATAATGTGATATACTATTTATATCTCGGAATTTGGGCAATGTATGGTGTGGTGTTCATGTTCGACGAAGAATACAAAAACATTCTTACTAATATACTGGATAGCATAGCTAAGTGTGGAATTGGGATTGGCTTATGGTTATATTATTCCAAAATAATTACTGTGTAACATAAGTATTTGAAAAATATTACAATCATAACAATTGTAATATTTACAGTATGCACATTGTGACTGAGTTTACACATATAGGCTCTGAGATGTAGTTACATATTTTAAGACTAAACCTTCAATTTGGTTTAACTTGTGTTGTAATTCAATATTGCAGGCAACTTGACTAATATTCATAAATTCATTTGCAATGGTAACGATTTTCAACATTGATTTTGTGAAATCGCCAACAGAAATAGATTTTGAAGCGACTTCATTTTGAATGAACGACTTGCATTCAGTTTCAGTACTACATTCACACCAAGTCATGGAAAAATCAATAATGTCAAAACATAATGCCTGGTCATATTTAATGCCAGTGTTTACTCCTTCATCTAACTCTTGGTCTTGATAAAATAAATAGGTATTTTCAATTTGTTTGATTTTATTATTAAGGAATGTGTCGTTCGAATTAGGAATACTAGATCGCATATCGCTTGATATTTTAATATCAGTAAAGCATGAAAATAGACCAACCAATTGGGTAGGTGTAAAATCTTCAAAATAATTCCACTCTACCATGGTTTGAACAACTGGTAATGGATGGATTTCTGCAACATTGGATGAAAATGATCCGAGGTCAGTAAGCGTATAATAATTTTCTTGACCCTCATCACTATGTTGTTCAATGAAGCCATTGCCCAATAAAATGTTACAAATCTTGTTGGTTTGTTCTTGTAAATATTGTTGCGTATAGTTATAAGAACCACGAAGGTCCGTTAATTCCGCTTCCAATTCATTCAATCGCCCAATCGATGAAATGTCTGTCTTAATATATTTGTATTGATCCTCCATTGCACGTAGTTCTCTTTCAGCATTGCGCTGTTTCTTATTGATAGTAGTTTTGAAGACCGTTTGAGTACTAATATATTTATCACAAATCTCTCTCGGAGTTCGCAATACAGACAAAGCAGTAGTTTTCTGCGTGATTTGATCTTGTAATTGACTAATAGTATCAAGCATTGCTTGTGAAGAACTCGTTATTTCATTTTGCACCATACTCTTCTGTGAAAATTGATGGAAATTTGATGTCTGACCATTTTTAAGAAGATTGAAAATCAATGGATACGAGATGCGGAATTTAGACACGAGTTTCTGTGGTTTGCCGCCAAGCATAGTTTTGTATTCGCTTAACATCGGTGTACGAAATAAATTATTACAATGCACCACGTGACCTACCGTATCAATGCCTCGTCTCCCAGCTCGTCCAGCCATTTGAGTATATTCATGTGCCATCAAATATCTGTCAAAATTACCATCAAACTTGGTAATGCCAGTAAAAACGGCGGTTTTAATAGGACAATCCAGACCTATTGCAAAGCTTTCTGTCGCAAACAACAATTTAATATAACGTTTTGAAATCATAAGTTCAACAATCTCACGTAAAATGGGTATCATGCCCGAGTGATGTATGCCAATACCTTTTTCCAATAATGAAACCAGTTGATTGTATTCAGGTAGTTCAAGATATTCTTTGTAATTGGGTAATTTGCGTACAATTTGTTCACATTCATTACGAACCGTATAAGAAACCTTACTATCGTCTTCGTTCAACGGCACTGTGATATCAGCAGCACATTGTTCAACGTTTTTTCTAGAAAATACAAATCCAATAGCAGGTAACATTTCACGTTCTTTGAGAAACGACGCGAGACGATTGAGAGTATGTTTCCTGTTCATGCGAACCTTATTATCATCAAACAGTTTGTTAATCTTGACAATATTTTTATAACTAGTTTCATTGAAAACACCATGTTCGTTTTGAAGAGGGATCAAACAATTCGCATTGTCTTTAATAAATTTTTGTGTTGGTTTGTCTTTGATATGTTTGAATACGGTTTCCGTAGTTGTAATAAATCCATAATGAGAAAGGGGTACTACACGGTGATGTGTAGACGCCAAATATACACATTTCGCATCGCCGGCAGTATCATCTTTTTCACACCAGTTAGCAAAGCCTTCGGGATTATCAATGGTAGCAGAAAGCATAACCATCTGAATATGCCTGGGTAACATCAAAATCGTCTTTTCCCAAGTTTGACCACGTTCAGCATCATTAATATAGTGAACTTCATCAAAAACGACACATCCGAGTTCATTTTGAATATCAATATGGAATTGTAGATTTGTTTGGTCTTGTGATGCAGCATCATTTAACGAAGTAAATAGATAATTCATCAAAATTTCAGTGGTCATGATAAGGACATCCGCTTCGGGGTTCGTTTTAATATCACCAGTGAATAACCCAAACGATATATCAGGGTATTTTTTTGTAAATTCGTAGTATTTTTGATTGGAAAGGGCTTTGATCGGGCTTGTATAAATAACTTTTTTACCGAGAGAAGCAAAATGTTGGATAGCGAATTCGGCAGGAAGTGTTTTACCCGAGCCAGTATGTGCAGTTACAAGAACGTGTTGTTTTTCGACGATGGCCTCAATAGCATATTTTTGGAAATCACTGAGAGGATATGGATACAATTCAAAATGGGTCTCATACTTTGAATTGGACGGATAAGGAGTGTTACAGATTTTTACCATTGTTTTGGTTTACATTATAAAACGTGAAAATGTTTTTATATTATTTAAGCATAAAGATAATACAATATATATTGTATATGACAGTATATACAAATATTGTATCAACCGATGGGTTTGGTGCACAATATCAAAAAGTAATACAGACGTATTTATACTGTAAAATGCACGGGTTATCTTATACATATACTCCGTTTAGTAATATGGAACATAATTATACAAACGATGCAGACTTTATAAAAAAGAAGGAAGATCTGATCAATTTATATAACAATATGCCTTTGTCAACCCAAATAGACAATGTTGTTATTATGGATTATTTTAAACAAGTTAGGTCGTGGTATGATGGCGATAATACAAGAAATAACATTGACAAAGCGTGTGAAAGCGAATATATGGATTTTATAAAAAAATGTTTTTGGGATAATAAAGAACGTGATTTATACAAAAATGGTAAAAAAAATATTGCAGTACACGTGCGTCGGTCAAACCCACACGATTTAGGTCAAGCTGGTGCTAGAATTACTACCCCGGATGAATATTATTTATACATAATGGAACATATAAGAACAAAATATAATAATGATGAACTACAATTTCATATATATTCACAGGGCAATGAGGCAGATTTTAATAAATATGTTAGAGAAGATGTAATCTTACATATAAACGAAGACATTGATACTTCCTTTATATCTATGGTTGGTGCAGATATATTAGTAACATCACCAAGTAGTCTCAGTTATGTAGCTGCACTAATAAGTGATGGAGAAATATATTTTAAACCGTTTTGGCATATGCCGCGCAACAATTGGATAATATGCAAATAACGATTATTTTTGTGAAATAAAAATTGTATCTTTTAAGTGAATAAATTTAGAATTTAGAAACGTAGGGTCATTCGTATTATAATGGTTAACCCCGATAAATCCCTGACTATCCATATATTTTACAATATTCTGAACATTACAATCGTTTGCACCGTGGTATTGATAACCGTCTGGTTCAGCAGTTACATATACGACGCGTTCTTTCAAATAATCTCCGGCACTTTTGAGTATATTTAGGTCCGAACCTTGTGCATCAACCTTGATATAATCAATATACTCATATTTTTCCCAATCAAATGTATCAAAAAACATTTTTAAACTATAAACAGGTACTTTTATTGTTTGTTCAATTGGACCTAAAAATTTTTGGTCATGTGAAAATAAACTGGAAGTGCCACAATCCTTAGAATTCATATAAAAGTCCATTGTTTCAGGTTGTTCAACATTACTTAATGCGACGTTAAAAATATGCATTCTGCCGTCATCAATATGTTTTTTATCAAGTGGCTTGCCGCAGGCAGCATGCGATGGATGGCGTAATTGGATATTACCAGCGTATATATTTGCAACTGAACTTGGATGTGGTTCAAATCCAAAAACCATAAGGTCCGGTTCTTTATCTAACCAGCAAGACGATTGATTCGCCCCATACGACAGACCAACGTCAATTTTGATGTGAGTACACTGTGAAGGGATAGTATAGGAATCCATTTACACCCTTTAATATTTAAAACGGGGTAAACTCTTTAAGTCGTTTTACATTGTTATTGTCAAAAGTGTAAAATCAATAGTAGGAGTTTCACCTACGATTGTCTAACTTTTTCCACTTCTTCTTTGGTATTGGAAAACGGCATTTGAAATGGTGAAAGATGTAAATCTTCAATGGCGTAAAAATGTATATCTATGAAAATGCTTATGGAATTGCCGAGCAATTGTTGATAAAACAAGTTAGAGACATTATATTAACTAGTATACGCTATGCGAATTTTTTTGCATAATCCAGGTCATAATGGCGATATATTACATTCACTCGGGATTGTCAGTATAATTATTGAAAGCAATCCTAATTATAAATTTGTATTAGTTCCAGCTTGTTCGTCATTTTTGTATATAGATTTATTGAATGAACGAGTTGAAATTGAAGAACACCCTGTTATATGGAATACACAAATGAAAAATTGCATGTTGGACACAAGTAATGTAATCTCTAAGTTACATCATATAATTTTTTCCAAATATAATGATGATATATATGTAAATATATGGAAATTGTTAACTGATGAAAATAACAATTGCATATCATTAATAAATCGTGGTGAATATTGCAAACGCGTATTTTACAATATGAATGTACAGTTCGGTGTTAATCTGGAATTTAATTATAATAGTGTTGATATAATCCCACAGTTACCAAGAACGGATGTAGATGTGATTATATCTAAGTTGAAGTCTTACAACAAAAAACTTGTATTGTTTTATAATCTAAACTCGTTTTCTGGTTTTGAATACACAAAACAAACGAATGATGAGATAATAGATGAATTAATAACAAAATATAATAATGAAGACTATCTGTTATTATTAGTAAAACAAAATGATAAACATAATGAATTATTAAATCTGGAAAGAGATTTTAATATAATACCTTCTGCTAATGGGAAAAACTTAGTAGACATTGCATATATAGCAAATGAATGTAATGACGTATATTTCAAAATTAATGGTGGCAGTCTATTTATATTGAATAGGATGAATATATCTCGTTCAAATATTGTTAACTATCATCTTAAAGCAGATAAAGAATGGCAAGACGTCGTGCAAACCGAATATGGAATGAGGTTATGCGATTAAATCCCGCAAATAATTTATTAATTAATGTTAATGAATTGTATTTACATTAAGTTTACACAGAAAACGGTTCTAACGATTGAAAGATGGTATTTTTTACTTGATAATATGGAACTGTATAACAAATATTGTGTATATATTTGGATATATAATTACCCTAATATGTTAGATAATTTATCATTCATAGAAGAACTGAAACAAAAATATAGCAAATGTATTTTTATATCTAATTTGAATATAACCGATTATTTAGATAACAATGAAATGAATAGTATAGAACGAATATCTTCTGGTCTTGGTTATCATAATGAAACCGGTAAATCGCATTTAACGTGTTACTACTTGGCCCGAAAATACAAATATGATTTCCTAATAAATCTTGACGGTGACGATATGTTTTATCCTGATTTTCAAATCAATTATTTTGATAAAGCAATTTCATATATGTCAGATAATAATTTAAAATTTATAACCAGACCATTTTGGATATGCTACGATGCTTGTTTCAAAGCAAGTTTTGGGTTTAGCATTTCGTCACTGGATATTTTAGATTATTTAGATATTGAAAATAATAAACATAAAGTGGCTAACGGAAACTTGGATCAATTATTTAGTGATATACTAACCAATGTAAAAAAACATACATATAATGACATACATTTTGGGTTTGCCGATTATTGTTGGAATAAAGGAGATACCATTGAACCGTTAGTGTTGTGTAGTAGATACAATGCGCAAGTTACACGCAATATGATAGAAATGAAATATATTTTAGATAACAGATGTCATATTGTTCCATAGTAGTTATCTACTATTTTGTGTGTAAAAATGAATCATTTTGTGAATACCTTCCCTCAACTCAGTAAATTCAAAAATATTTTTATAAATATTTTTTAGTTTTGTAATGTCAGCAACACATCCAATCATGTCCCCGATGATTTCGTCTTCAACCACAACGTTTTTATTAAATTCACCTGCTTCTTGCATTACGTTAAGCAATTCACCAATGGTAGTAGATTTTCCAGAACCTAAGTTGAATATCTGGTTATATAATTGTTTGTTATGTATTGCATCGTTAACTATATATGCCACGTCTTCTACATAAATAAAATCTCTGTATCTTTCCAAGGAACCTTTTATTAGTACATCTGGTTGATCATTCAAGAATTGACTTAGATATATGCTAACCATACCCTTTGACATATTGGTTAGGTCTTGTCCTGGACCATAACACGTAAATAATCTAAAAATTGTATAATCAATACCATAATGTTTTTTATATAAAGCCAAGTACTTTTCACTGGTATATTTATGTATAGAATAAAATGTATCATATTGAATTTCGCTGTCTTCATTATACGTGCCGGGGTTAGATGTTCCCCCATATACACAAACCGTGCTAATGAATATAAATCGCTTACAGTTTGTCTTCTTAGCATATTCTAATAATACAAGTGTTGATTTCGCATTTGCGTTCATATCATAAAACACATCGTTAAAACTGCCTTCTTTACTTGCTTGTCCAGCAACATGAATAATACAATCATATGTTTCGTTGCGTTCAAGTAGTGTTTCATCTGAACAGTCACTATGAATAAAATCTACATTGTCTGGTAAATTAGATAAATAACCTGTTTTCAAATTATCAATGACTGTAATTTTGTTTATTCCGTCATTTAATTTATTGAAAATGTTTGATCCAACAAAACCGGCTGCTCCTGTTAATAATATTTTCATATATGTTATATGTGAAAATATATTTATGCCTTTTTGCGCAATAATGATATATCATCATAATACTTGTGATATAAATATATGCCGTAAAAATAAGAAGATATGCATTTATGTATATTATTCTTACTGTAATCAGTTAATCCAAACCAATGCAATATGGTCATACATTTTAAAATTTGTATATTATAATCATTAAATAAAAAAAGATAATTGTCCATATTGTTTGTAATGTTTACCTCAATATTATTATTATCAATGACGAAAAAATGATTATTATTATTATTTATTTCATCAAACCCGCTAAGTGAATATATGATTTTACTAATATCATATTCTTTGATCCCAAATAATTTTGTATTTCCAAAATATCCACGTGGGTCAATAAAAAAAATCTGGTCATTATTATCAATTAATATATTAGATAAATGAGGGTCGCCGTGTATTGTATGATATTGAGAAATATTTGTCGTAAAGTAACCTGAGATCATTGAATATAAATCTCTGATTATATGATGGTATTGGAAACTGATGTTAATTCCATTCACTGATTGTATAAATTGAAAATTATCCAATAAAGGTTTAATATTATCCACACGATGTAGTACCTTTTGGTAAAACTCCTGTTTAATATCGGTTTTTAATATGTTGTCGTCAACATAATATTGCGTTTGACTATGAATTTGTTGCAAATTTTGAATAATATTTTGTAAATATGCGACTTGTTTCGGTATATGTGATTTATTAAAAACATCAATAGCAGACAATCCATTAATTTTTGTCATACTAAAACTATTTTCATTAAATTCTATAATGGTTGGTATATTGTTTAATTTATCATGATATTTATAGAATAACATTTCATCTGTAATAATTTTATCGCCATATTTGCACGTTGACATTTTTAATAATACATTGTTTGATAAATCCTGAATAGTATTAAAAAACCGAGTTTTGTATTTGTTATTAAACTCGTATTTGCATAATTTTGTATAATCGCCAATATCAGTAAGATCTTCAATTTCATAAGTAATAAAATCACCAAAATTTTCTTTGTAACAATCACAAATGTCCATATGAGGTTCAAAATCGGATAGATGTGTAAAATCTGAAAAGTAATATATACCAATAATATTGCCTAATGGTTTTTTCTCAATACAATTGTTATATGCATCATATCTTCCAAAATTTTTATAAGTAAAAATAATGTTCTCATCCTTAAATGTATCACTTGGTATGGTTGCATTTGGAAAAATATCACACCACGTTATAAGGAGTTTCTTATGTATATATTTATCATCAGATAACGCATTATGTATAGTATAACTATTTTCTTCTTTATTTTTACAATCCACGTTTATAACTTCATAACTAATATCATTTATCAGATTTAAATAAAAATGAACAACATTATTGTATTCACTGTCAATAATAACAGTAAATGTATTAGAATATTGCTTCCAATAATTTATAATATTATGAAGGATACAATCGTTGTTTACATTCACCAATAATTTTGGAATATTTTTCGTAATTGGCAATAACCTCGTTCCTTTTCCAGATGCACAAATGACAATATTATCTATTTTATTTGGTATAGTAAGGGTATGAATAACTGGTTTGCATAGGTTTATAATATTATTTTTGAATTCATTATACGGTTGATTTGAATCATATTGAATATTTCTGAATGATTGAAATAAATTGAAATTATTAGAGTAAGAGCAATTAATCAATGATTTGAAATTGAATAATACTTCGTCTTTGAAAATATTGTCGCCACATAAATATATTGGTTTTGACTGTGATAACAACATTCCGATTTCAATTAGTGACCCTATATGGTCTTGTTCTCCTTCCTCAGTATATAATATACCAAATGAACAATGAGTTATGTCATTTTTAATTGTCTCACATAAATTTGCTTTATCCAAAGTTGTCATATCTTCTTTTTTAGTGTCAATAACAATCCAGTTCGCAAATATTGGAAAATCGTCTTTCATTTTTAACCATCGTGTACGGTGTTTTGTTTTAGATGAAATATAAAATGGAATATACTCAAATGGTTCTTTCAGTGTGTTAATATTAATAAAGTTCTCAATATGGTTTAGTGCATTTATCTTATTATAATAAAAATAGTCTGGTGTATTTACTAATACACACTTGTAAATTACATTTGTTGCAGCAGTCCATCCTTTGTATGAATCTTCAAATGCAATTATTTCATTCAGTTCATATGTATTAATATAGCGTTTCACCACCTGTAAATAGCATTCGCTATTTGGTTTTCTAAATTTTGTGTCATTCCGAGTAATGATGACATTTGATTGTAGAATAAATGGGAATTTCGTGGTAATAATATCAAAGATTTCTTTTGGAGCATCTGTGACTATACATATTTGTTTTCCGTATTTAATTAATAATTTAAAGAACTCATAAAATCCACCAATCAATGAAACATCTTTTATAGATTGTTTGTATAATTCAGTTTTTAGAGCATATACATCATTGTAATCGTTTGGAAATACATCCTTGAACGTTTTATCAGTAGAATGATGAATTTCACAATATGTATTCCAGTCTAATTTCATATCGGTATATGTAGAAATAGCTTTTTTATAACACATAAAATGTTGTTTTTCTGAATCAATTATTACACCATCTAAATCAAATATAAATACTTTATTATCTAAAATATTGGTCATTCCTTATAATAACCAATATTTTATAAGTTGTTTTTTAACATATAGTTTTTAACACATAAAAATAATGGGGTTGGTAAATTATGAATATCTGCCCACATCCATTCAAAACATTTGTTTGGTTCTTTGATTTCTGCATCAATAACACTATTTATCAAATATTTTTGATAGATTGTAATGTAATGTTTATTTTCACTATTGAATACATCATTTGTATAACCCATATCAATAGGGTTTAACTCGTGTATATCAATTCCAGTCTCTTCTAATAATTCTCGTTTTCCACATTCATCCGGCGTTTCATTCATTTCTAGATGACCACCTGGGAATGACCATTCACCGTGTCCGTGAGAACCTTTACGTTTTCCTAATAATATATTGTCATTGCATTGCAATATAACTAAAACTCCTGCTCCTGGTCTATTCATTGTTACTATGAAATATACAATCTTTTCTATATTATTTTAAATCTTCATACTGTATATATATTTTAGCATAAATGGATTTACAAATGAATTATCAAATACAAGGCGTACATCAAGGTGTACAATATGGTCAAAATGAACGTGTTGATGAATTAAATGAACGTATACGTTCTCGTGTTGTCGCAGATAGTCCCCTTGAACCGAGTTTCGATCCTCGTCCGGTTTCTACCAAATATGCACAATTCCCCATGATCAATCGTAGAAAGGAAGTGAACGAACCGAGTATCCCATACCCCGTATATAACCAACATCTGAACTTTACACCCGCTACTAGCAATGGTCCGTCATCGGGGTACAGAAACAATGTGGATGTAGAGAATAGTCTACGTAACCAGGAATACGCAATGCAACATGGAGCCGAGCAGAATGTATATGTTCCCTCTTCCACCAGTGATTTATACAATGTGACAATTACATCCAAGCCTTCTCTACAACCCCACCCTGAGTTATTTGAACAACAACAATTTAGTTCAATGCCTCACCCCAATGTAGAAAATTCAACCATCGGAAGAGACCAGTTTTTCAACCATACCCGCACTCAATTGCGTAGTGCAGTTTAGACAGAAACAACATAAATATATCACGATTTATTATATATTGGAATATATGATAAAATTTGTTACATCTATTCTAACCTCAAATAATTCACAAAATGTATTATTAAAATATCTACTAACACTTGCGGTTGGCTATACTATTTATTCTGTGCATAAATCGCCGAACAAACTACATGCTAATGTCGAAGGGTTCTATCAGCGAGAACAATTCGTATTAAAACATAACAAAGACGTATACGACGATTTTTATGCAGAATTATATGATAATCTACATGATACAAAGAACCGTTCTCAATGGGAATTAATGAAGCTCTTGAAATATACTGAAATGGATACTCGCAATAGCACCCTCTTGGATGTTGGGAGTGGCACAGGTTATACATTAAATGAACTCATCACCGCTGGGTACAAAGCGTATGGTATCGAACAGTCAAAAGATATGGTGAAATACTCCGAAGCGAAATACCCGAATATTGAAGTTGTTTGTGAAAATGTGGAAGATACACTAACCTTCGAGCGAGATACATTTACCCATATATTATGTACTGATTTCACAATCTATCAAATAAAGAATAAGGAATTGTTTTTTAGAAATTGTTATGGATGGATGAAGCCAAATGGATACCTAGTGGTTCATTTAGTTGACCGAAAACGTTTTAACTTGACAAAACGTAAATATGGCGATGAGATTGAATGGAAACCATTGTTTAATACCCCGAAGCCAAGGGTTACAAATATTGTATCTGATTACGACGACTTTGAATACACGGCAAGATATAATTTCCCCGCGAATTTAGAGGAAACAAACATAGTAACCAAAACAGAGACATTTAAGGATAAGGAAACTGCACATATACGACAGAACGAACAGGTCCTCTATATGGAGGATATCAGACCTATTTTAAACATAGCAAGTGCTTGTGGATTTATTTTTCATGCGAAGGTTGATATGGGTTCTTGCATTGGCGATGATAACCAATATATATATATATTTGAACGCCCTCATTAGATATTGGCGTTTTTCCTAGGTTTATGAAATTGTTCTATGAATTGCACTATATTATCTGTTACGCGATTAGACCATGCATATACACCAATTACTGTACCTGTTGTAGCGACGGCATATAATACGATGATACCTGATAGCAATTCCATGATGGTTCTTAATTCTAATAAAATACAATAAGATTTTATTCTATTTTATGCTCGAACTAAAATTTGCCGATATTTATCTACAAACATTTGCCCGAATATAGTAGAGTATATGCTTCCCTATATCCTAGCAACGACTTTTTTCTTCTATTTGGTTATCTTCATGTATATAAAAATTAAGTATCCATTTTGGAACCTCCAACCGGTATTTCATACCTATGATTATTGGCGATACTTCTATTGGACACCATTCCTCATTTATCACCATCGTCCGGTAAAAACCAAATTCTGTGACTTTAATAATGTTGTTACTGCCAATTTGGCCGACTGTACCGATGCAGTGCTAGACGAAGTAGCCGACTTATTACAATGTTATTATGTATCATCCGATCGCATATTACATACCATAAATCAAACGAATATCAGGACAATATTAACAGGTATAGGAGAACCTAGCTTCATTTCATTGTATTACGAGAAAAAACTAGATAAACCCGTACAGAATAATGAAATTACCACCATAAATAGACCCATTGGTTGTATTACTTCACGTGCATTCTTTATGCACTATCGTCCAACATTGAAAGAAGACATGTATACAGAACGATCCATATATTTTATAGATTTTTTATGTGTTCATCGAGAACATGATACTCGCAAAATAGCCCGAAATTTGTATCAAACGCATGAATATAATCAACGAACACAAAATCCGAATGTTGCCGTCTCGCTTATAAAAAAGGAGATCGATCTATTCGAGGGGGTTGTTCCATTTGTTGGGTATAACTCCATGACGTACTATCTTCGACGAAACAACCCACCTGATTTACCTCCCGATTTTCAAGTTATACAATTGAACAGCGAGAACATAGACATATTGACTGATTTCCTGAACATACAAACCAATATTCGGTTTGACAACCAACCTTGTTTGTTTGATATATGTATTACACAGCATAGTGGATATTATCTATCCTTAATCAACGATAAACAGCTCCATGTGTATTGTCTAAGAAGGGAAGGGCAAATATATGGTTTGTATTTTTTCAAGGACACGAAAACACAATATGATGATATAGAAGGCAACACATTACAATGTATTGGAAGTGTCATGAATTCAGAAGACGATGGTCTGTTTTATTCAGGTTTTTTACATAGCTTAGAGAGGATTAACAAGTCGAATTCTTACAAAATGTTCATATTGGAAGATATCGCCCACAATAAGTATATACTTAGCCATTGGAGTACCAAATACACCCCCGTATTTACCAATGAAACCGCTTATTATTTGTATAATTTTGTATACCCACGTTCTCCAATTCCTCCTGAAAAATGTTTACTCTTGACTTTATAATTGTCTTGCAAATAACATAAAACAAATTCGTTACACTATATAAAATGTTAAATATAGCAGTCGTATATACAGGGATAATACATTCATATGAAGAGCACTTTCAATCTATGACCGGATCGGATATTACTTTATATGCGACGGATAGTATCCTTGTTCTCGGACAAGATTATAATGAAGATATAGAAGGATTTCGTTCCAAGAGTTGTTACCGGCATAATACTATCAAGGTCGTTCCTTTTAGCGAAGAACCCGAATATATACAGAAATACAATGATACAAACGAACGAAGCGTGATGTTAAACAAATTATATAAAGATAATGCCGCCAAGTTACTGGAAAAAACGTCTACTCCATATAGCATAGTTATTTATACGCATACCAGGGTTATCGATTTACCTAAATTAGATTGGAGTGTATTGCATGATGAATTCCTAAACAATAATTATATATACACAACACCGGATGATCGTTTCGTATGTGGGTCAAAAAACAACATGATAGATTACTTGTGTGGTGTCAACCATAATAATGCCGTTCGCCACACACTTAACTTAAAATATACCATTGAACCCAACCTGATAGAAAAATACAACAGTCTGTTCGGGTTTCGTGGTTTTGAAGAGACCTGTGACTCGGAGAAATATACACACCGCGAAACGAACGAAACAAAACAATATTCTTTTGATCAGATGAAGGATTATGATACATTGTATTTCAGTAACTTGAACCTACGCAAAATACACAAACAATTGCGAACGTGTATCAATAGACCATTTATATTAGTAACCGGAGAAGGGGATTGTGAATGCCCTAATGAAATATTTGACACGGACGAGGAGTTTACCGAGTTTCTGAATTGGGATAATTTAAAACATTGGTTTTGTCAGAACTGTTTAGTATCCCATCCTAAAATTACGTTGATGCCACTCGGATTAGATTACCATACCATGATGTATTATTCTCATATACGGTCTGATCGCGGTGAACAAATTACTCCAATTGATCAAGAAGAAGAGATTATGACACTACGTAAACGCATGAAGCCATTTTGGGAACGAATACCAGCATGTTATGGTAACTTTCAATATCTAACTATAACTAAATATGGTACCAGCGACCGTACGGAAGCAATAAATATTTTACCCGCCAATTTGATCTATTTCGATTGCAAGCATAAACGAAGACAAACGTTTATAAACCAACTATCATTTGCATTTGTCGTGTCTCCATTTGGACAAGATTATGAGTGTATACGAACATGGGAAGCATTATGTCTAGGATGCATACCAATTATGAAACATTGCCCGTTAGATCCACTATACGAGGATTTACCCGTAATACTAATAGACAATTGGGACGAAGTAACATCCGAATTCTTACAACGAAAGATGATAGAGTTCAAAGAAAAACATCTGAACCATGAATTTAAGTATGAGAAGCTACATAAACATTATTGGGTTAAATTGCTTCAAACGAAAAAGGACGAGTTGAGATTGAAATAGATAACTATATCATAAAAAAATGAGTATGATATAATTTAACGGGTATACTTACCTGCTCTGGAAAATGAGTCAACCACAAAGATAATAAATATTCCCAAGAATGAATACAATATGAATTCCTCCGTAATATTATCAGTCTTTTCATGTTGCTGCTGCTCTAATAGATGGATCATATAATTAATTTTTTCAAGCATTTTATTGTCGCCTGGCGCAGTGGAAATGCCCATATTAGAATAATGTGGTGTACTCGTGAACTTCATTGGTGCTTCGTAACTCTTTGTATAATTGCTGTATATGTTCGACTTGGTATCATTTGCACCGTATATATTTGATGCAGTACCCTTGTTTTTGAAGTGAGGAATTTCCGGCATATATTGGCCTTCATCCACGCTGTCCTCTATATCGCGCTTAACATTCAATGACGGAGGAGATATCGGATTAAAATTGCCAAGTGTATTATCGTCATCATCATTGGCACTCGTAATCTTATCTAATAACATATTTACCTTACTATTGCGATTGTTATTGGTGTTCTCAACATCATTAATCGTATTTGGTGCCATGGCTTGGAAATTCTCGTTTATATTTATATCCTCGTTATTTGGCTGCGACAATGGTTTATTTTTCATTGATGATCGTTTAATAGTAGGAATACGTTTTTTATTTGTATTATCATCACTTATCCATGTAGAGGCGGTTGTTACTAATGACATATTTTTATTAGTTTGTACTTAAAAAATATGCAGAAATTATTTTATTCATTCCCAACCAAAATAGGAAATATAAATTCGATATCAGAAAAATGTAGCTATAATATAGTAAATATGAAAAATACGATCGCCCAGTTTATACCAATAGTGGTTATATATGCATTATTATCCCAATACAAGGGATGTATTTTATTTAGTCATACCATAATGGGAAAAATCCTCGCTATTATGATCATTCTGTTCTACACCTTGATCGATAAGACTATTGGACTTTTCGCATGCGCATTAATCATTCTATTCTACCAAATGGATTGTAATGAAAGTGTGCTAAACAAAGAAGCCTTCCATGATCTCGATGGGAAAACCATTGAAACCTTGATCCACGATAAAGAACTACCTACACCAGAGTTCAAAGAAACAAAATCCGCTAAATCTACTAACAAAGAAAAGATAGAAGCATTTGAGAACTACAACGATATGTATAACAACTCAGATACTCATATAGTGGATGAACCTGCCCAAAATGCATTCCGTGAACAGAACTGTAAGAAGGGTGTATTGAAATATAAGAACATGGATGTGAATAATGAAATGGCACACCACGTGTTTCCAGAAGTTTCCTTTAAAGACGAATATTGTAATGTATGTAAACCAACCTGTAAGTTTTCGATAATTGAGGCTAAATTCCGTTCAGAAAAAAAGGTCGAAACCGAACAATCATCGTAAAAATATAGAGCTATACTATATAAAATGAAACACACTACAAAAGATACAGGCTCGTTTAAAACTACATTATCCTACTTACATAATCAAATCGAGGCCATAAACAATAGCAAAATATTTGCAGGCCTCATGATTATTACGCTAAACATTGTATCCAAGTTTGTGAACATCAATTTAAGTAAAACGATGGAGTCTTATCTAAGATACACGGTTAGTCGCCAATTGTTAGTGTTCTCAATAGCATGGATGGGAACACGTGATATCTATATTGCAACCTTTATTACTCTGTGTTTTATAATAACATCTGAGTACTTGTTCAACGAGGATAGTGCACTGTGTATATTGTCAGAGAACTTCCGTGACTACCACAATACTCTTTTAGAACATAACAAATCAAATGATGAAAAGGTAACCGATGAAGAGATATCAAAGGCGAAGGAGGTTTTAGATAAAGCAACCAAGCAAAATAAATTAACCGATACCGATGTACAAGGGTTCTCTATGAAGTAATCGAAATGAGTGTTCACATTATGTAAATAATCTATTTACATAATATAAATAAGCAATGAACATCGAAGCACGGTTGTTGCAAATTACCATAAATACGAATATACCAGGAAAATCGGTTATTACATTTAATAGTGACTTGTTACATCACCCTGATTACAAAAAGGTAGGTGTTACTAGCAGATACCCGTATATTACTAACAGTGTATATCTCCCTATGACTAAATTGAAAGCACTTGAACACGATAAATTGGTAGAATTTTTCTTCGATGAAAATAATTTTATAACGACATTATCTTCTCTGTCGGACAATTTGCCACAAACTAAATCTGATGATGCTAATAAAATATTGAAGACTAACGTAATGTCAATGCTAGAACTATTATTTTCTACCAAGTATTTTGTGGTTAATAATGTGCACCTCTCAATGGATTTGCTATTAAAAACAAATCCCAACAAAAGCATCTTTTACAACCCGTCGAAGACCAATTTTTCATATTTAAAAATAGACAATAAACCATATACTGTAACAAAGGTGGTTTGGTTAAACGATATAGTAAATCATCCTAGATATCGCGATTTGCTTACAGAAATACATAACGTAGTTGTTTCTATCAAAGACGATGCACGCAATGAATTGAAATTAATAGAAAAAGGTGTAGACAATATAGTTTCCTTGTTTAATCAATTGTTTTCGTCAATAGCTGCGGTGAAGGATATATCGTTCACAAAGAATAGTGCGATATCTATGATTGTATGTAAATTTATTATCAACTTTTTAACAAATACACATGTCACTGGCTTCGATCGTTTATATGAACTAACAGAGAACGACATTAATGCCACTTCGGATGTAGCAACAAAGATGGCAGCGCTCGGTATAGGGTACCGCAATGATTTGGAGAAGATAAAGAGAGATGTATTACAACCCTTAATTGATAATATGGAAACTGATACAGATATATATAGATACCAATCTCTCTATACATGGTTAAATAACACAAACGCCGGCATGTTGGATATGTTAATTGGCACAAAGGAATACAAGGAGCAAACAAAATTGGCTAGTAGAGAGAATATCATAAACACCGTAATTAACAAATCAAGAGAGAACATTGTGCGCATAAATAAATATATCAAACTAACTACTTTCGATTTCCAATTAAACCCATTTACTGACCGTAAAGTAAATAGTTCATTAACATATTTTATAAACAATGTGTATCCATTATTTACATCATTTCGAAAGTCATCGAATGCGGTTTTACAACAACATATTGAAGGCAGTAGCATAGACGACACTAAGATGTTATTTAATTCATTGGATAAAATATACAATCGGTTTATATCCAAAAATAAACAGATAACAATTGATAAGGCATTGGTTGATATTGGTGTAGACCGGATTAATTTCGAAAGAGGGAAAATGTCCCCTAAGAATGAGATCTATATTATGCTCGATTTAATAGAAGGCGAGGTCAATGAAACAAACAAGAAAGAGGTGTATTGTTCGTATACTGACCAATATCTTGGTAATATGTTAGATGACCTTATGAAGAAAGACACCGACGTAGTTGTAAAAAATAAAGCGTTATATTCAATCGATAACAAGGTTAATGTATCCGACCGATCTTCCAAATATAGCAAGAGTAGTAAAGAAAATGCAGGTAACCCTTTGCCAAATAGTAACCTCGATGAGACCAATGTAGTATCCAAACCCATGAGTGAGATATCTGAATTATTTACTAGTAAAATAATTGATCAACAAAGTGAAGAATTAGCTACTCTTATACAAAGCATATCAACCTCTACAAAACAATACATACAAACCAACCAATTATTGCAACACATAAAAGATAGTTATTCGCAAGTATTTGGTTCAGACAAACGATTAAATGTGTACAATCTTATATCCACATGGGCAAGCAAGACCACTTATAACGATCCGTTGTTCTTGGAATTAAAACGTATGGAAGGGACGATTGATACTGAGATTAGCATAATCACGAAACGGCTATCATCGGCCACTATAAAACCTGATCAAAAACGGGAATTAATTAACAAACGCCACTATTTAAATATGTATCTTTACATTATTCGCAAATTGATTGAGAACGAAACTGCCAAACCGAACAATGCTATGGCGGATAACGCAGAAAACCGCGGAGGCACTATAATTAAACATAAAAACAGAACCGCTAGTAAGAAAATAAAAAGGAAAGGGCATGTAACAACACGTAGGAACAATCGCATATCACAAAAAAATAGGTAACATAACCGAGAGGTTACTTTCATGATTTCATATATTTTTAGAATACAAATATATGAACGAACTCTCACCAAAAAAATATCAGTTTACGATAACAATTACATAATAAGAGTAAATTATTTTAGAAACACTGCCTTTCCACTGACGAAGTTGCCGACCTCGTCTCCAATATCTTCATCTGGCATAATTGCGTAAATTACACCATTTTTCTCGTTCGTCGTATAATAAGCCTTTCCGTTAATAGTTGTTTCAAATACCTCTTCCTCTTCCTCTTCCTCTTCCTCAGCCTCTTCCTCGGCCTCTTCCTCGGCCTCTTCCTCTTCCTCTTCCTCAGCCTCTTCCTCGGCCTCTTCCTCAGTCTCCTCGGCCTCTTCCTCGGCCTCTTCCTCGGCCTCTTCCTCCTTCTCCTCGGCCTCTTCCTCGTCCTCTTCCTCTTCCTCCGCCTCCTCCGCCTCTTCCTCTTCCTCCG
>Ga0255752_10002144_pt1 | contig 22163 bp, 22 predicted proteins | sample 011ome_25_FD_179952 | JGI IMG/M metagenome (GOLD analysis project Ga0255752, IMG submission 179952) | Coastal salt marsh microbial communities from the Groves Creek Marsh, Skidaway Island, Georgia - 011512CT metaG (version 2) | ecosystem: Environmental > Aquatic > Marine > Intertidal zone >... | reverse complement strand
AGTATGACCTGGTGATTGACGCACAAGGACTGATTAAATCTGCCATTGTTGCTAAATTAATTAGATCTGATCGAGTAAGTGGTTTTGATAAACAGTCTATCCGCGAATCCTTAGCGGCTATGATGTATGATCACACCACTGCCATTGCTTATGATGCCAATACCATTGACAGAAATGTTAAGGTTATCTGCAGCCCCTTGGGTGTTGTTCCTGCTGTTGATGATGTTGCTAACAAACAGCCATTTTTATTTTTCCAGGATGTGGCATCTGCACCTGTAGAGGCTTATGCGGTTTTTGTAATTGGCTCCACTTGGGAGAGTCGAAACTATCCAAAACAGCAGTTTGTGCAAGTGGCAGAAGCTTTAAAAATGACTTGTGTGGTGGTTTGGGGTAATGAGTCAGAAAGAGCAAAAGCTCTATGGATGAGCGAGCAATCAAACCATATTAAAGTAGCGCCTAAGTTAGATTTGAATGAGTTAAAGCAAATGATTCACCATTCCAGCTTACTGATTGGTAATGACACCGGACCAACCCATATGGCTTGGGGCTTAAACGTGCCATCAATCACCCTGTTTGGGCCCACGCCTATAAACCGCGTTCATCAAACAACCATTAACAAAGCGCTAAAGTCTAGCTCTAAGGTAGATCACTTTCATTTAAATAAGGATGATTTTTCAATTAAAGAGATTAAAGTGAAAGATATTGTTAAAATATCCAAAGAATTATTATAGGATGCTAAATGAAAATCACCATAGCCGGCACCGGTTACGTAGGCCTGTCCAATGCCATGCTTTTATCTCAAAACCATGAAGTTATTGCGCTTGATATCATCCCTGAGAAGATTGAGCAACTTAACAATAAAATCTCTCCAATCGTTGATGCTGAGATTGAAGATTTTCTAGCTAATAAAAACCTTAACTTTACCGCCACACTGGATAAAGAGCTAGCCTATAAAAATGCTGATTTTGTCATCATTGCCACACCTACTGATTATGACACCACTAACAACTATTTTAATACCGCTTCGGTAGAAGCGGTTATTCAAGATGTTATTAGCATTAATCCTAATGCAGTGATGATTATCAAATCAACTGTACCAGTTGGCTACACTCAAAGTATTAAAGAGAAATTTAATTGCGATAATATTATCTTCTCGCCAGAGTTTTTAAGAGAGGGTCTAGCACTACATGACAATCTATATCCATCACGCATTATTGTTGGAGAACAATCAGATAGGGCTAAGGTATTTGCAGATCTTTTACAAGAAGGCGCTATTAAAGAAGATATAAACGTCTTATTTACAAATTCTACTGAGGCAGAAGCAGTAAAGCTTTTTAGTAATACTTATCTTGCCATGAGAGTCTCTTACTTTAATGAGTTGGACTCTTATGCTGAAGCGCACGGATTAGATTCCAAGCAGATTATTGAAGGTGTGGGTCTAGATCCAAGAATTGGTTCGCATTACAACAATCCATCTTTTGGCTATGGTGGCTATTGTTTGCCAAAAGATACCAAGCAACTCAGAGCCAATTATGAAGATGTGCCTAACGCCTTAATCAGTGCGATTGTTGATGCCAACTCCACTCGTAAAGATTTTATTGCAGATTCAATCATTGCCAAACAGCCGAAGGTTGTTGGCGTACACAGACTAATCATGAAGTCTGGATCTGATAACTTTAGAGCGTCAAGTATTCAAGGTATTATGAAACGTATTAAGGCCAAAGGCATTGAAGTGGTTATTTATGAACCTGTGCTGACAGAGCAAGGTAAGAGTGAATTTTTCCATTCAACAGTAATTGATGATTTAAAAGCATTTAAGCAAGTCAGTGATGTGATTGTGGCCAATAGAATGGTAGATGAATTGCAAGATGTTAAAGTTAAGGTTTATACAAGAGATTTATTTAACTCAGATTAGTTAAATAAACAACAAAAACAATATATTAAAAATAAGAATTATTATATGAAAGTATTAGTAACAGGCTCAGCAGGTTTTATCGGTTCAGCACTCTCAATTAGACTGCTTGATAGAGGTGATACCGTTATTGGTATTGACAATCATAATGACTATTACGATCCTGCTCTAAAAGAAGCGCGTCTAGCAAGACATGCTGATCATCCAAACTATACTCACATTAGAATGAACCTTGAAGATCGCGAAGCTATGGCCAAGCTGTTTAAAGATCATCAATTCGAAGGGGTGGTTAATCTAGCAGCGCAAGCAGGTGTTAGATATTCTATTGAGAATCCTCTAGCCTATATTGATACAAACCTAGTAGGCTTTGCCCACATCTTAGAAGGCTGTAGGTATAACAAGGTGGGACACCTCGTGTATGCCTCATCAAGCTCTACTTATGGTCTAAATACCAAGCAACCATTCTCAACGCATGACGCAGTTAATCATCCAGTTAGCTTATACGCAGCTACCAAGAAAGCTAATGAGCTAATGGCACATACTTACTCTCATCTGTATGATTTACCAACCACAGGCCTTAGGTTCTTTACGGTGTATGGTCCATATGACAGGCCAGACATGGCACTGCAAAAGTTCACTAGAGCTATTATGAATGATGAGCCTATCACGGTATTTAACTACGGTAAGCACCGTAGAGACTTCACCTACATTGATGATATTGTTGAAGGCATTATTAGAGTGCTTGACAGGCCGGCACCAATAAACCCTAACTGGGATAGTAACAACCCAGATCCTGCAACCTCTAGCGCCCCATACAGAGTTTATAATATCGGTAATAACAATCCAGTTGAGTTAATGGATTACATTGAAGCACTGGAAACCTCACTCGGTAAAACTGCAGAAAAAGAGCTCTTACCACTGCAGCCTGGCGATGTGCCTGATACTTATGCAGATGTGGACGATTTGGTAGAGCAATTTGATTATAAGCCGAGTATGAGTGTTAAGCAAGGTGTTGAAAATTTTGCCAAATGGTACAAGGCGTATAATAATCTTTAGTCTTTAATCACTGTTTTTGCTTGCTCAATAGAATTTAGAACAAAACTTGCTTTTGAGTTGTTCTCATCAATAGCATGGCCACTTTTTACTAAAATGGTATTTGGAATGCCCGCTGCATTGGCTGCCTGAATGTCAGCCTCTTTGTCGCCAATCATCCAAGAATCTTCCATATTGATGCTGTGTTTTTTGCTTGCTTGTGTTAACATGCCTGGTTTTGGCTTGCGACAATTACACCCTGATTCGGGTCCGTGCGGACAGAAAAATACATCAAGAATCTTAATACCTTGATTGTTAAATTGTTGCAACATCCAGTCATTAACCGTGTGAAATTCACTTTCCTCGTAGTAGCCTCGACCAATGCCAGATTGATTAGTAACAATAACCAACTCAAATCCCAACGATTGAAAGTGTAAACAAGCGTCAAACACACCATTAATAAATTCAAAATCTTCTATTTTGTGCAGATAGCCCACTTCTTTATTAATAACACCGTCTCGATCAAGAAAAATAGTTTTTATAGTCATAACACAGATACGTATAATCAGTTCAATTCAACAGATGTTTTATTTTAAATGTACAATCACCTTTCCGTTGTCATAATTAGCAAAAATGAAGAAAAATTCATTGAAGATGCAGTGCAATCAGCACTATTTGCAGATGAGGTCTTGGTGTTAGACAGTGGTTCTACTGATAACACTTGCGTGATGGCGAAAAACCTTGGTGCTAGAGTCGAACACCAAGATTGGTTAGGATTTGGTCCACAGAAAAACAAAGCGGTAGCCTTGGCTAAGCATGATTGGGTGTTTGTACTAGATTCAGACGAAAGAATTACCTCTGATTTACAAACAGAGATTTTGCAAACGTTAAAAGCGCCGACTGCCGCCGGCTATTATGTTGCTAGACTCAATAATTTCTTTGGCAAATATATTCGACATTGTGGCCTTTACCCGGATTATAGTATTCGTCTTTTTAATAGACAAAAAGGTAGATTTAATCATGTTCCAGTGCATGAAAGTGTACAAGTTAAAGGTACAACTGCAAAGTTAAAAAATCATATGCTTCATTTGGCATTTGATACGGTAGAGGAGTTTTCTAATAAGCAAAGAAAGTATGCAGCACTTAGTCAAAAAAAGAAAAATTTAATCAAAGCGTTTACTTCCCCAGTTTGGACCTTTTTCAAAATTTATATTTTTAGACTAGGTTTTCTTGAGGGTTGGCATGGCTTTGTTATTGCCAAGGTTTACGCGCAATATACTTTTTGGAAGTATTACAAATGAAAATATTAATCACTAAATTCCGCAGCGTGGGCGATGTAATTTTATTAACACCACTCATTAGAAATCTTAAGGCTAGTTACCCTGATAGTGAAATAGATCTTATGGTAAATAAGGGTACCGAAGTGCTAATTACCCATAATCCAAATATTAATCAGATTATCTTGCATGACAGGTTTAAATTGAGAGCGATGCCTATTTGGCAAAGAATTAAAGCAGAGTTTAAAGCTTTACGAGATATTAGAAAAAATCATTACGATATTGTTATTTCTTCTGATCGCGGAGATCGTGGCGCACAGATTGCTTTATTTAGTAAGGCTAAAATAAGAATAGGTAGAGATTGTTATGAGAATATTCTAAATAGAACAGCATTTACACATAGATTTTTCACACAAGAAAGTAGACATGTTGTTGAACTTAATTTGGACCCTATAAGACTGTTAAATTTACCAATTTATAAGAAAGGGTTGAATGTCTATTGGTCAACAAAAGATAGTAAAAAAGTCAAAGAAATAACAAAAAATCTAGGTAAGTTTATTCATATTCATCCAGTTTCTCAATGTATGTATAAATGCATTGATGATCAAGCTATGGCGCAAATTATCGATTATTGCGAATTAGAGTTAAATTTTAAGGTTGTTATTACAGCAGCCCCTATAAATCAAGAATTAGAGAGGGTTGAAAACATCCTTAAATACACCAAATCAACTCCTATAAACCTATCTGGAAAATTAACCTTATTAGAAACTGCAGCTTTCAATAAGTTAGCTCAGATGCTAATTGTGGTTGATACCGCTATTATGCATATTGCTTCTGCAAACGATGTTCCAGTATTGGCTTTTTTCGGCCCCACTGCAGTTGATAATTGGGGGCCATGGGATCAGTCGCTAACAGAAACGACATATCAACGAAAAGGTGGCATGCAGCAGCATGGTAAGCATAGGGTGATAATGGATAATAGAGAATGTGTACCATGCTCCGAAACAGGATGTAATAATTCAGGTGTTAGTGATTGTTTGAATACATTAAACTTAAATAAAATCAAAGAAAATATTAGCAACATATTAAATGAGCAAAACAATTAAAGTTCTACATACTGAATGGTCAGATGGCTGGGGCGGACAAGAGATCCGTATTATTAATGAGATGATTGCAGTGCGTGAGCAAGGCGTTGAAGTGTTTCTTGCATGTACTAATCATGCGCAAATCAAACAAAAGGCATTAGATAATGGTATTAAAGTTTTCATTCTACCTTTTAGAGGAAATGCCGATTTTAAAACTCTATTTGGTATTAAAAAAATAATCCAAGAAAATCAAATAGATATTGTTAATACACATAGTGGAAAAGACACTTGGGTAGGCGGCCTGGCTGCCAAATTAGCCGGTGTTAAATTTATTAGAACACGTCATCTCTCAAACCCAATTAAATCTTCAAGATCAAATTTCATTAACGAGCTTGCAGATTATATTTTTACCACTGGTGAAGGTGTTCGACTAGATATGATTAATAATAATCGTATCAAGCCTGAAAAAATTCAATCCATTCCAACGGGCATTGATGCCGATATCTACGATTCAAATAATTTTGACCGACAAGTCTGTCGTGATTTATTTCAGTTCCAGGATGGTCAAATTGTCATTGGCATTATTGCAGTATTTCGCCAATTCAAAAGACACGATCGATTTTTAAATATGGCGCGCAATATTATTGATAATAATCTGGATAAAGATATTCATTTTGTGATGGCTGGGGATGGCCCACAACGAGAAAATTTATCCAATATGATTAACGATCTTGACTTACAAGACCATGTTTCAATACTTGGTCATGTGTCAAATGTGCCAGAATTGTTGCAAGCTTTAGATGTATTTGTTTTAACATCAGATAGTGGCGAAGGTGTACCACAATCAGTTATGCAGGCATTATTAATGAATACGGCAGTTGTATCAACCAATGCGGGTAGCACTAAAGATCTTCATCATGATAACAATTTTATTTTGATTGATAAAGATTCGCAAGATGAACTCAATGAGGCCTGCACTATACTAGTAAATGATTCCACTATGCGAAAAGAGTATGCGCAAAAATCACAAGATTATGTATTGGATAATTTCTCAAAAGTGGAGATGACCAAGAAAATCATAAAAGTGTATCGAGATTTAACAAATAAATGAAAATTTTAATTATTAAATTTCGTAATATTGGAGATGTGTTGCTGTCGACACCATTAATATCAAACCTTAGGAGTATTTACCCAGATTCTAGTATAGACTTTGCACTTAATAAGGGTTGTGAAGATATGGTATCTAATAATCCAGATATTAATAATATTATTATCTATGACAGGCCAAGGATCAAACAATTATCAATATTTTCACAACTCAAAGAAGAGATTAAATTTTCTCGTAATATTAGAAGAAATAGCTATGATATGGTTATCAATCTGACAGAAGGGGAGAGGGGCGCTCAACTTGCACTTCTTAGTGGCGCAAAGGTTAAATTAGGATTTCCAGTTAGAAAGGGCTTGCTTTCCAAGGTTAAAATTTTCGATAAGTTGGGCGATGATAAAAAATGGCAGCATACTGTTGAGAAGGACCTTCAATTTATAAATCTGCTCGGCAAGGAAATTGTTAATAAAGAGGTAAAGATTTATTGGTCGAGCACTGTAGAACAAAAGATAGATAAAATTCTTGCAGATAATAAGATTGGACAGTTTGTGCATATTCATCCTGTTTCCCGCTGGATGTTTAAATGTTGGGAGGATGAGCGCATGGCAAGTGTCATTGATTATCTGCAACAAGACAAAGGATTAAAGGTAATTATTACGGGTGCACCCGTGAAAAAAGAATTAGAGAGAATCGATAAAATATTGATACTATGCAAAACCAAACCTGTTGATTTGTCAGGTAAATTGACATTAAATCACTTAGCATGTCTTTCTTCAAAAGCAAAACTATTTTTTGGCGTAGATACTGCACCGATGCACATGGCAGCGGCCGCTAATACGCCGGTTATTGCTTTGTTTGGGGCAAGCTTTCCAGTTATCTGGGGGCCTTGGAATAACGATAGCGACAAGGTGTCATTTCAAGATAAAGATGGTTTTCAAACAAATGGCTTGCATTATGTGATATCTAATATGAATCACGAAATTTTTTATATAGATCAGATTAAAAAGACTCGAGGAATGAATTTAATAACCTTAAAACAAAATAAAGATGCGTTTATTGAGGTTTTAAAAAATATAGAATAATGAATGCCAAAAAAATAGTAATTAGTTATTTTTTTCATGATGACTCGATACCTTTAGGGGTTGCGTTAGCGAGCGCATTTAAGAAAAAAGGATTTCAAGTATCTACTTTTCACAGTCAAGATGAGCACACTTTTTGGCCTTTTTTGAAGCACATTAATAAAATCATTAAAGTTTTTTCTGGGAAAATTGTTGATATTACGCAAGGAACTAGATTTAACAATCAAGTATATCGAGAAAGGCAATTAGAAAGGCTTATTAATGAGTTTGATCCAGATATTTTGTTAGTAATAAGGGGTAATAGTTATTCTAAAGATATACTCCAGTCAATCAAACACACACACCCAAAGCTAGTTACTATTGGTTGGTGGGTTAAAGATCCGCGTAATGATAATCAATTGGTTGATGATGCAAAATTGTATGACTATTATTTTTGTATGCACCAATATGGTTATACTATTAATAGTGGTATTGAATACTTGCCTGCTCTTGGAGTGTATTCAGATCTATATCGTAGACTTCATCAACGACTTGAGAAAAATCTATTGACAGATATTTGCTTTGTTGGCGGGCAATTTCCGAGAAGAAGAAAGTATATTTCTAGTTTAACCGACTTAGATTTAGAGATTTATGGCCCTGGATGGAGAAAGGGTAAAGATGCCTTTAATCGAGATTTGTCAAAATGCATCAAGAAGTCATTTATTTGGGGAGAAGATCTAGTTCAACTATACAACAATTCAAAAATAGTCCTTAATATTTCTCAATGGAGCCCTAATGAGATGAGTGGTCAAAATCTCCGTTTGTTTGATGTCCCTTCTTGTGGCGCTTTTTTATTAACTGACTACTCAGAAGAGTTGTTAGATTTTTTTGAACCAGGGGTTGAAATTGAAACATTTGAAAGTCCAGAAGAATTGTCAGATAAAGTTAAATACTATTTAAGTCACCCAGTAGAGCGTGAAAAAATTGCAAGGAGAGGGTATGAGAAATCTTTAGAATTGCCTAGTTATTCTGACAGAGTTCAACAGATTATTAAAAGTATAGGGGGATAATTAATGAAAATAATTAATGAAAAGTTGATAGAAGAGTTTAAAAGTGGCAAAGGTATAAAGCTGCACTTAGGAAGTGGTCCTGTTGTCAAAAAAGGGTTTTATAATTTAGACTTGTTCGCCCTAGACTCTGTGGATATTGTTGCTGATATGAATCAACCGTTTGAATTGATTCCAGATAATTCAGTCATTTGTATTTTTACATCACACGCTTTAGAGCATGTGCAGAATCTTCAAGGCTTAATGAAAGAAATATCCAGAATTTGCATAAGTAATTCAAAAATAACCATTGTTGTTCCTCATTTTTCAAATCCTTATTATTATTCTGATCCAACCCATGTTAGGCCATTCGGTTTGTACTCTATGAGCTACTTTTTAGACCAAAAACACCAGCCATTTAAAAGGAAAGTGCCATCATATTACACAAGCACTGAATTTGAATTAATTGAAACTCAATTTTATTTTTATAGGACGTCTTTAGTAGACCGGATTCTAGTGCCTTTGGTGCGCTATATGGTTAATTTTAATATTTCAACTCAAGAGTGCTTTGAACGAAGATGGTCCTGGTTGTATCCAGCATGGCAGATTAAATATGTTTTACGTGCAAAATAGATTGCTTTTTCAGTATTAGAAATACTATTATTTTATGAGAAAAATTTTTTTTATTAGGGCTAATAAAACTAAATATGGAGGAGCGGAAAATTATTTATTTAGGCTGTCTAAAGCATTAAATGATAGAGGAATCCGCCATCAAATTGTAAATTCTAGATGTCCTAAATTTCTACCATCATGGCTAAGGGTTGTTTTATTTTCGATACTAGTATGTCTTAAAAAAAGTAATAGATTTTATTTTTCATTAGAAAGGATATCTTGCCCTGATATATATAGGGCCGGGGATGGGGTACACAAGGCTTTTTTGGCCGTAGAAAGAAAGTCAAGGCTTAATCCGTTACACCCTGTTTACCTTTTTTTAGAGAAGCGTTGTTTTAATAATGCAAAACGTATTATTGCGAATTCTTATATGATAAAAAATGAGATTGTCAATATTTACGATATTAATCCAGAAAAGATTGACGTGGTTTATAATGGCGTTGAGTCAAAAAAGGCTGATTACCAAGGTTCTTTTAATAGGCTATCTAAAGAGTTCAATATAAGGAAGAATACTCCAATATTATTGTATGTCGGTAGTGGTTTTAAAAGAAAAGGTGTTGAGGAATTTTTAGAGATCATTAGCAAGCTCGAAGTTAAAAATATTCGAGCGTTTATAATAGGCAAAGAAAAGAATCTTGAGCACTATAAGCAGCTCTCTAAAGATTTAGAAATTGATAAAAATGTTATATTTACAGGGCCTAGGACCGATGTGGATGACTTTTATGTAGTTAGTGATTTTTTCATTCTTCCAACACATTATGAGCCTTTTTCTAATGTGGTTATAGAGGCAATGAGTCTCAATAATGTCGTGTTCACTACTAGCCAAAATGGTGCAAGTGAAATTTTAGATAAGGAGTATGTAATGGAAAATTCAAAAGATTTTTCGATTGTAAAAAAGATTAATGAGTTGATAAGTAATGCTCAGCAGCTTGAAGAAGTTAAATATAGCAATAAACTAATCTCAAAAGGATTTTCGATTGAGCATAATTTAGAGCAAACTTTATCAGTAATTGAAAAATCTATTTGATATACTCAAGAAAAAGGAGGGGAGGTGGTTGATGTAAATAATAAACATGGTTGGCTTGGATGGTGGCCTGAAAGAGGATTTAAAGCAATTTTAGACCCTGAAAATGCAAGGATAACACAGTCGCTAATAGAGCAAAGTGCGAGGTTATCTGAAGGTTCTTTACTATTAGATGCTGGCGCTGGGAAGTGTCCATATAAATATATTTTCGAAGGCTTTAATTATCAATCAACCGATATGTCGGGTGGGTTTTATGATCAGCCGCATGATTTTGAATGTGAGCTACATGATATTCCCAAAGAGAACAATACTTATGATGCCGTAATATTAACACAAGTGCTCGAACATGTGCCTGACCCTGAGGCTACATTGCTTGAAATTTGTAGAGTGCTTAAGCCGAATGGTAAATTGTTGCTTAGCGTTCCTCTCAATGGCCCCTTGCATGGAGAACCATGGCATTATTTTCAATTTACTCATTATGGTCTCAACCAGTTGGCCGAAAAGACAGGATTTCAAATTTCTGAAATAGAGAAGATTGGTGGAGCATTTTGGTTAATTGGTAAAAGATTGCCAGTTGCTTTTAAGAAGTTTTTAAAACAATACGATCCATTTAGGGCAAAGAAGCGCGATCAGAATACACTATTTTGTATATTTATGACATTTATGTTGCTGCCAACTTGGTTTGTTTTGTATCTACCAAGTGCATACATTATTCGCCCTTTATTTTATTGGTTAGATTATTTAGATCGTGAGAAAAGTTTTACCACAGGATACACTGCAGTTTTTGTCAAAAACTAATAATGAAGATATTAATTGAACTACCAACTTGGCTGGGTGATTGCGTAATGGCAACGCCGGCGATTGAAAATATCGTAAATTTTAACAATGACGTGCAAATTACTTTTATTGGCTCTTTTGTATCGATTGAAGCGCTGAAAAATCATCCAAAAGTGTTTAAAACAGTGATTTTGGGAAAGAAATATAGAGCCTTGTACAAAGCATCAAGGGAATTAGGTCAATTTGATCATTTTTTCTCGTTTAGAAGTTCATTTCGTACAAAATTTCTGAAATTTTTAATTGCAGCTAAAAACAAGTATCAATTTGATAAAAATAAATATATTAATTGCCACCAAGTCAAAAAATATAATGATTTTATTAATGCTAGTTTGAATATTGATTCAAACCCTGGAAAGCTAACACTTTACAGTCAAAGTCAATCTTTAGAAGTGGCTCAGAAGCCAATCTTGGGTATCAATCCGGGTGCTTCTTACGGTAGCGCTAAGCGTTGGTATCCACAGGAGTTTGCTAAAGTGGCAAGTGAATTGTCGAGTAAATATGACATTGTCATCTTTGGTGGGCCTGGTGAAGTGGATATTGCTGGCGATATTGAAAAAGCACTGATTGAAAAGGGCGTTGATAATTATCAAAATTTGGCTGGAAAGACTAGCATTGCTGCATTAATTGAAAATATTTCAAGTTTGGATTTATTCATTACTGGTGATAGTGGCCCGATGCATGTGGCTGCAGCTTTTCAGGTGCCTACGGTGGCGATTTTTGGCCCAACTAAAGATAATGAAACATCACAATGGATGAACGAAAAAAGCATCATTGTTAAACAGAATTTAGATTGTCAGCCTTGTATGAAACGCACCTGCCCTTTACAGCATCATGATTGTATGAATTTAATCAAAGCAGTTGATGTTTTGCAATTCATAAAAAACTTAAGCTTAAATTAGACTTGTTTTTAAGTATCATCTATTCACAAAGCTTACAACCTACAACTTATGGCAACTGATTTTTTAAGCAATTGGATTAATTTTTGGGTATTTTTGTTCAGTGTGACGGTATTGTCATATTCAGGTCATGGCGGTCAGTCAGCAATCGTACTATTGTTGACCATGGCTTATGTTTTTGTTGTAAAGCATAAAGAGTCAACAAACTTTACACTACATAAAGAAGAAAAGATATTTTTGTATCTGGTGTTTATATTCTGGCTTTTGCAATTCTTTGGCATTCTCTACCAACCTGAAGGCTATGAATTTGAAAATGCCAGGGCGCAATTAAAATCATTTGATTATCCGATGCGCTGGTTGCTACTGTTACCTGTGTTTTTTCTATTAAGACGCTACCTTGTGGATTGGCGAGTAATGGCCATTGGCATGAGTATTGGTATATTTATTACTGTTGCAATTGCAATGTATCAAGTTCTTGTATTAGGCATAAGCAGGGCTTATGGAGCTTCTAATCATCCTATCCCATTTTCAGAGCTAATGGTTACTGCTGATTTGTTACTATGGATGCTAATGATTTATGCATGGAATAATGGTAACAAAATTATCTCTTTTATTTTATTATTCGCAAGTTTGGCGGGGTTTTATGGATCTTTACTGTCAGTGACAAGAGGTGCATGGCTTGCGTATGTATTTATGATTGCAATTTGGCTGCTCTATATGTTTAAAAAAAGTTTTTCGAATAGACGGCACTTCTTCTCAACGCCGACTATTGCGAGATTGTTGTTAGCAGTATTGGTTTTTTATGCAGTCTCACAAACCGATCAGTATCAAGTGTTGCAGTCTAGAACGGCGGGCACTATTGATAGTTTATCAAGAAATGATTACAACTCTGCAACAGGGAGTAGACTAACAATCTATCAAGATGCTTTTAAGATAATCAAACAATATCCATTTGGAATTGGTACAAATAATTTTTTAGCCATCAAACAAACGAATAACAAGTCCTATAAGCATGCTCATAATGAGTTAATTAACCTGTGGGTTGAAAATGGCATACAGGGTGTTATAATTTTATTATTATTATTAGGATATGCGCTTAAAGTTTTCTATAGAGATCTCAAGCATTCTAATGATTTAGTGAGTATTTATGCTGCTTGTGGCATAATGTTAATTGTAAGTTATATGATTTTTGGCTTTTCTCAGGCGGTATTTGGTGGTCACCATCAAACTTTAATATTTTTTATTTTTTATCTCTATTTCTTTTTCGCGCAGATATTTGCAATTAAACAACAGATATAAGTATTATTAAGATTATAGAGTGCCAAGTCGCTGTCTTTGATAGCTACCATCTTGCACATGCTTACACCAAACGGTATTCTCTAAATACCACTCAACAGTTTTTTTAATGCCTGTTGCAAAAGTCTCATCTGGCGTCCAGTTTAGCTCATCTGATATTTTGGTCGCATCTATGGCATATCTAACGTCATGTCCTACTCTATCGCCTACATAAGTGATTAGCTGTTCATATTGATTAATACCATTAATCTTACTTGGCACAAGTTCATCTAAAATACTGCAGACAGTTCTTACAACGTCAATATTCTGTAATTCATTGTGTCCGCCAATGTTGTAAGTTTCACTAATCTCACCAGTAAGTGCTACATGCAGTAACGCTTTTGCATGGTCATCAACATATAGCCAATCTCGTATTTGTTTTCCATTGCCATAGATTGGCAATTCTTTACCTTCTAAAGCATTAAGGATGATAAGTGGAATAAGCTTTTCAGGGAATTGGTAGGGACCATAGTTATTCGAACAATTGGTAATCAATGTTGGTAATTTAAAAGTGCGTTGCCATGCACGCACTAAATGATCAGAACTAGCTTTAGCAGCAGAGTAAGGTGAGCTTGGTGCATAAGGTGTATCTTCAGTAAACAGATCATCCGTACCTTCAAGATCACCATAAACCTCATCGGTCGAAACATGATGAAATCTAAAGCTATTTTTTTTGTAATCATCTAAACCCGACCAGTAATTCCTAGCCTCTTCAAGTAGTACATAAGTACCAACAATATTGGTTTGAATGAATTCACCAGGGCCGTCAATTGATCTATCAACATGTGACTCTGCTGCAAGATGCATAACAATATTAGGCCGATGTTGGCTGAATACACGCTTAATTTCAGTAGCATCACAAATATCCACTTGCTCGAAAGCATATCTTGGATCACTTTCAATTGAAACTAAAGATTCTAAATTACCTGCATAGGTAAGCTTATCAACATTAACAACACTATGGTTGGTGTTGTTAATAATATGACGAATGACGGCAGAGCCTATGAAGCCAGCACCGCCAGTAATGAGTAGTTTTTTTGAAGCCATTACTGTTCCTTTAGTATTGTAATAAAAGTGTTTAGGGGCTCTTTCCAGTTGGTATTCTTAACTCCAAATTTTTCTATTATTTTATCTTTATTCATTAAAGTATTTTTTGGTCTCTTTGCAGGGGTTGGATACTGCTGTGTTGTTATCGGGTTAACCTTACAATTTGTCTTTGCTATTTTAAAGATTTCTTTAGCAAACTCATACCAGCTTATTTTTCCCGCATTTGAATAATGATAAATTTCAGTTGACCACTCTTCATCTTGATAATCTTTATTATCTATTATTTCTAATATTGCGCCTGCTAAATCAGTTGCATAAGTGGGTGAGCCTATTTGATCACTGACCACGTTTAACTCATCTCGCTCCTTACCTAGTCTTAACATAGTGCTAACAAAGTTATTGCCATATTCTGAATAAACCCAGCTAGCTCTAATGATTATCGCATTAGTTGGCATTACTGCCTGTAGAGCTTTTTCTCCAGCCAGCTTGGTTTTGCCATAAACATTTATAGGGTTAGTTTTATCTGTCTCTATATACGGTTTGTCGCTCTCCCCATCAAAAACATAATCAGTAGATATATGTATTAGCTTGGTTTGTTGCTTATTGGCAATTTCAGCTAGTTGTTTAACTGCTAAATGGTTAACTTGATTAGCAAGCTCTTGCTCTTCTTCTGCTTTATCAACAGCAGTGTAGGCTGCACAGTTAATAATAACATCGAACCTGTCATTACTATCGAAGTAGTGACTAATGCTACTCTCATTACTTAAGTCTAGCTCTTCTCTACTAACAAAGATAAACTCATTAGAACTTTGATTATTGTCTATTTTGGTATCAGTATTAACTAGCTTGTGAATAGATCTACCTAATTGGCCATTTTTACCGGTAACGAGTATTCTCATGACTATCAGCTACTCAAACAAATCTTTAGCATTCGCTAAAGATAGGTGGGTTTTATCTTTATCTGAGAGTTGTAACTCTTCTGCTGATAATTGCCAATCAATTTTAAGTTGGGCATCATTAAAAGCAATGCCTCGATCATGCTCAGGTGCGTAGTAGTTATCTACTTTGTAAGCAAAGGTAGCACTATCACTTAATACAATGAAGCCATGTGCAAAACCGTGCGGTACAAATAACTGATGCTTGTTCTGTGCTGTTAGTTCTACAGACACATGCTGGCTAAAAGTAGGGCTAGACTTGCGCATGTCAACGGCTACATCTAACACCCTGCCTTCAATTACTCTGACGAGTTTAGCCTGAGTGTAAGGTGGTAGTTGATAGTGAAGACCTCTAAGTACGCCTTTAGTGGACCTAGACTCGTTATCTTGTATAAAATTAACTTTGCATCCGATAGCCTCTTCAAATAAATCTTGTCTAAAGGTTTCTACAAAGTAACCTCTGTCATCACCATGTATAGTAGGCTCAATAAGTATTACGTCTTCAATTGACTGAGGGATAAACTTCAATTAACTTCCTCTGCACGTCTAAGTAAGTATTGTCCGTATTGATTCTTAGCTAAGGGCTGGGCTAGCTCTATAAGTTGTTCTTTATTAATATAGCCTTGCTCAAATGCAATCTCTTCAATACAGGCCACTTTTAAGCCTTGTCTTCGCTCAATGGTCTCTATGAATGTTGAGGCTTCTAATAGGCTCTCATGAGTACCTGTATCAAGCCAAGCATACCCTCTACCCATAAGTTCAACGGTTAGACGTTCTTCACTCAAATACATTTGATTAACCGTAGTAATCTCTAACTCACCTCTATCAGAGGGTACAACTTCAACAGCTTTCTTAACGACATCATTAGGATAAAAATATAACCCTGTTACTGCGTAATTACTTTTAGGAGTTTCTGGTTTTTCTTCAATGCTAAGCGCCTTACCAGTAGCATCAAAATCAACCACCCCATAGCGCTCAGGATCATTAACATGGTAGCCAAATACAGTTGCCATGTTTTTATCTTTAGCATTGCTAACAGCGTTAGCCAACATATTAGTCATACCATGACCGTAATAAATATTGTCACCTAGAATTAAACAAGCATCCTCATTGCCAATAAAATCTTTACCCAAGATAAATGCTTGCGCCAGACCGTCAGGAGAAGGTTGTACGATGTATTCAAACTTCATACCAATGTCAGACCCATCACCCAGAAGCTGTTCAAATCGAGGTAAGTCCTCAGGAGTGGAAATAATAAGTACCTCTTGAATGCCGGCGAGCATTAAAACTGACAATGGGTAATAAATCATTGGCTTGTCATAAATCGGCATAAGCTGTTTTGATACACCTTTGGTAAGAGGGTATAAGCGCGTACCTGAGCCGCCTGCTAGGATTATTCCTTTCATGATTTAATTACTCCTAATCTCTCACCTTGATAACTTCCATCTTGCACATGCTCACACCAGGTTTTGTTATCTAAATACCACTGGATAGTTTTCTTAATGCCTGTTTCAAATGTCTCATCTGGCGTCCAGTTTAATTCATCTGCTATCTTAGTTGCATCTATGGCATATCTAACATCGTGTCCCGCTCTATCACCAACATAAGTAATAAGTTGTTCGTATTTAGTAATACCATTAAGCTTACTTGGTACTAGCTCATCTAAAATACTGCATACAGTTTTTACAACATCAATATTTTGTAATTCATTGTGCCCGCCAATATTGTATGTTTCGCTAATTTCACCTGTAAGTGCTACGTGCAATAGGGCTCTTGCATGGTCATCAACATACAGCCAATCACGTATTTGTTGACCATTACCATAGATTGGCAAATCTTTACCTTCTAAGGCGTTGAGAATAATCAGCGGAATGAGTTTTTCAGGAAACTGGTAAGGACCATAATTATTAGAACAATTGGTAATCAGTGTTGGGAACTTAAAAGTACGTTGCCATGCACGCACTAGATGATCTGAGCTTGCTTTAGCTGCGGAGTATGGTGAGCTAGGCGCATAAGGCGTATCTTCAGTAAATAGATCATCTGTACCTTCTAAATCACCATAGACTTCATCAGTAGATACATGATGGAATCTAAATTTATCTTTCTTATCGGTATCTAGATTAGACCAATAATCTCTAGCCTCTTCGAGTAATACATAAGTACCAACAATATTAGTTTGAATAAATTCACCAGGGCCATCAATTGAGCGATCAACATGTGACTCAGCAGCAAGATGCATCACAATATCTGGTTGATGTTCATTAAACACACGTTTAATCTCATTTGCATCGCAGATATCTACTTGTTCAAAAGCGTATCTTGCATTATCTTCAACTGACTCTAAAGACTCTAAATTTCCTGCATAGGTAAGTTTGTCGACATTGAGTACACTGTGATCAGTATTTTCAATAATATGACGAATTACCGCAGAGCCAATAAATCCGGCACCGCCAGTAATTAACAACTTCATAAGTTCTCCTGTAAATACCACTCATAAGTCTTTTCAAGCCCCTCTTTCAGATTTATGGTGTAATTCCAACCCATACTCTCTAATCTGGTCACATCAATCAATTTCCTTGGGGCTCCGTCTGGCTTGCTTGTGTCAAAAACAAGCTTGCCTTTGTAATCAATCACTTGCCTCATTGTCTCTGCCATTTCTCTAATAGTTACATCTCTGCCAGTGCCGACATTAATATGCGATAGCATTGGCTGGATATTGGCCTGATAAGTCTCTTCATCTAGCTCAAGTACAAATAGTGACGCCTCTGCCATATCATTAACATACAAAAACTCACGCATAGCATTACCCGTTCCCCATACTATCACTTCGGCATCGTTATTAATCTTGGCTTGGTGGAACCTTTGCATAAGTGCTGGAATAACGTGTGAGTTCTCTGGATGGAAGTTATCATTAATGCCGTAAAGGTTGGTTGGCATAACTGATCTAAAATCTGTACCGTGTTGACGATTGTATGATTCACATAACTTAATACCTGCTATCTTGGCTAGGGCATATGGCTCATTGGTTGATTCTAGTACGTCGGTAAGCAACGCATCTTCGCGCATAGGCTGCTCGACTGCTTTAGGATAAATACAAGTACTGCCTAAAAATAACAAGCGCTTAACTTTATTCTCATAAGCTGAATTAATAACATTAGCCTCTATCATCATGTTTTGATAAATAAAGTCTGCAGGGTAAGTATTATTCGCATGAATGCCACCTACTTTAGCTGCAGCTAAAATAACGTAATCAGGCTTTTCTTGTTCAAAAAAGGTTTGTACTTGCACTTGATTGGTAAGGTCTAGCTCTTTATGCGTACGCATTAAAAGGTTGGTAAAACCTCTAGACTCTAATTGTCTGACAATAGCAGAGCCGACTAAGCCACGATGCCCTGCAATATAAATTTTATCCTTAAGATCCATGTCTAAATCAATTACTCGTTAAAGTCTGGCGCTTTAAAACCGTGCTTTTTGACTAAAGAATCACGTTTAGCAATGTTGATATCGTTTTCCATCATTTCATGTACCATTTCTTCTAGGGTAATTTTTGGCTCCCAGCCTAGTTTCTCTTTAGCTTTAGATGGATCGCCTAATAAAGTTTCTACCTCTGTTGGGCGGAAGTAGCGTTTGTCGACTGCAACAATTAAATTGCCTGTTTCAGTATCGTAACCTTTTTCATCCATGCCTTCACCTTCCCAGCGAATCGTCTTACCTAGATGGCCCCAAGCAAAATCAACAAAGTCACGCACTGAATATTGCACGCCGGTGGCAATACAAAAATCATCTGGCTCATCTTGTTGTAGCATCAGCCACTGCATTTCTACGTAGTCTTTGGCATGACCCCAATCGCGCTTAGCGTCCATGTTGCCTAGGTACACAGTTTCTTGCAGGCCTAATGAGATACGAGCTAGTGCTCTTGTGATTTTGCGGGTTACGAAGGTTTCGCCGCGAACTGGAGACTCATGATTAAACAAGATGCCATTACAGGCATACATACCATAAGCTTCACGATAGTTAATGGTTATCCAATAAGCATATAGCTTGGCTGCTGCGTAGGGAGAGCGTGGGTAAAAAGGGGTAGTTTCTTTTTGTGGAGTTTCTTGCACTTCGCCATATAACTCCGAGGTAGAGGCTTGGTAGTAACGAGTTTTCTTTTCTAAGCCTGATATGCGAATGGCTTCTAGTATGCGAAGTGCGCCAAGGCCCACGGTATCTGCTGTGTATTCAGGAGTTTCGAATGATACGGCAACGTGTGATTGTGCACCAAGGTTGTAGATTTCATCGGGCTGTATTTGTTGAATGATACGCACTAAACTCATTGAATCAGACAGATCTCCATAGTGAAGTATAAGCTTACAGTTAGCTTCATGAGGATCTTGGTAAAGATGATCAATACGATCTGTGTTAAATGATGAAGAGCGACGTTTGATGCCGTGTACTTCGTAACCCTTGTCTAGTAAGAATTCTGCTAGATAGGCGCCGTCTTGGCCTGTGATGCCGGTGATTAATGCTACTTTATTACTCATAATTAATTTCCAAAAATATTTTATAAATTTTATATGTTAGTTTAGTCTATTATTTAATTTTTAATACGCCCATACATATCTTCAAATCTAATAATATCATCTTCACCTAGGTAAGTACCACTTTGCACTTCTATGATTTCTAGTAGCTCATTGGTTGCATTCTCTAGGCCATGGGTAACGCCTAGTGGGATATAGGTAGACTCACCTTTTTCAAGGCTGAATATCTGCTCGCCATTAGTAACGGTTGCCGTGCCACTCACCACTATCCAATGCTCTGCGCGTTTATGATGCATTTGTAATGAGAGTTTAGCGCTAGGTTTAACGTGTAATCTTTTTACTTGGAAGTGCTCACCTGATTCAATAGAATCGTACCAGCCCCAAGGGCGATAAACTTTACGGTGTGCACTACCCTCACACCGGCCACTGACTTGTAAGGATTCAACAATACTCTTTACCTCTTGAGCCTTGTCTTGGGTGGCAATAAAAGTGGCATCAGGCGTGTCTATAATAATTAGATTATCTACACCTATGGCTGCGACCATATGATGATCAGCATTAATGTACGTGTTAGTGGTGTCTTGAATAATAACATCGCCCTTAGTCACATTACCATTAGCATCTTTATTGCCAATATCATATAGTGCTGGCCAAGCACCAATGTCGTTCCACTGTGCATCCAGCGGCACAACTACAACATTGTTGGATTTTTCCATAAGAGCGTAGTCGATAGAATCAGATGGAGATGATTCAAAGGCTTGTTTGTCTAGCCTGATAAAGTCAAGATCTTGCGTAGCGTTATTAATCGCATTATTGACTGAATCGACAATATCAGAAGAATGAGTAGTTAATTCATCAATTAGCACGTCAGCTTTAAACATAAACATGCCAGAGTTCCAAAGGTAATTACCCTGCTCTAGATAAGTTTGTGCAGTTTTTAGATCTGGCTTTTCAACAAACTCTTCGACTTTGTATGCACCATTACTATTCTCTTTTGATGATTTGATATAGCCATAGCCAGTATTAGCGTTAGTTGGCACAATACCAAAAGTAGCTAGTTTTCCACTTTGCACTTGTTGGTTTGCTATGTTAATTGCTTCATGGAAAGCGTCGACATCTTGAATGACATGATCGGCCGATAAAACTAGTAATGTCGAATTCTCTGAGTCTCTTAATGATTGTAGTGCTGCAGCAGCTATTGCAGGAGCGGTATTTCTACCAACAGGCTCAAGTAGTATTGTTGGATTTTGAATATCAATTTGTTGACATTGCTCAGCCACTAAAAAACGATGGTCGACATTACAAACAATAATCGGATCTGCAAGATTATCTAATCCTTTTAGACGCAGAATAGTTTCTTGCAGCATGGTATTGTCACCTACTAAAGGCAAATACTGCTTTGGGTATTGCTTGCGTGATAATGGCCAAAGTCGTGTACCCGAGCCACCTGAAAGGATAACTGGGATTATTTGCATTTAGGTTCGATAATTAAAGCTTCAGTAAATGGCATTTTTATAATTAATTAATTTTGTTAGGTTTTGTTAGGTTTTAGTCTGGGCTTATTAAAGATGATAATGGCAATTATCGCAAGTCATTGAGAATAACAAGGTTGGGCATTTACCATTTACAGAATTAAAGTCCATGTGCTTCATTATGCTGTAATAACTTTTTTTTAAAAGTATAAGTTTTTGTACAGCCTGATTGTTGATTATTGTTTACAATCAAATAATCTGAAAAATCTGCACTTCCAATTTTGTAATCATTAATTGCCTTGCGCACTACATTCTCATTTTCAACCAAGAACTCTGCGGTAACTAAAATTTGCTCCATGACTTCTATAACCAAGTTTTTATCGTATTTGTAGGCACCAGTAAGGACCCAAACTAACTCACACAATACAATGTTCGACAAGTATCCAGGAGATGATAAGTTGCACTCTTGCTCTATTAATAGAGTTGATTGTGCCGATTGTTCAGGATCATCTTGAACTAAGTACCTAACCAATACATTGGTATCAATACCAATCATAGCCCAGCTTTGCTTTTTATTGCGTCATCCATATCTTCTAATGTGACTATCTTGTTAGGTTTTGGTAGTATGTTTTTCAGCAATGCGACACTTTGGTGTAAAGGCATTATGCTTGCACTTTGTTGTTTTTTATCCAAAACAAATTCAACTTTGTCTCCAGTACTCAGATTTAGATGATTTCTGAGCTTCTTAGGTATGGTTATTTGCCCTTTGCTGGTAATTGTTGCTTGCATATTTTTCCTTACTTTTTTTATATATTTATCATTATTGTAAGGAATTTTTATCCGCTCGTCAATACTTAAAGCTCTGTATTTTTAAAAGATTTAGCTCTGATAAGCTCTATTGTTAAAA
>Ga0255752_10002143_pt1 | contig 22166 bp, 20 predicted proteins | sample 011ome_25_FD_179952 | JGI IMG/M metagenome (GOLD analysis project Ga0255752, IMG submission 179952) | Coastal salt marsh microbial communities from the Groves Creek Marsh, Skidaway Island, Georgia - 011512CT metaG (version 2) | ecosystem: Environmental > Aquatic > Marine > Intertidal zone >... | reverse complement strand
CTATTCCAGAAAAACAGCCGCATTTCCTTTAGACTATATCGCTCATAACAAATTCTGGCCTAGTGTCAGAAGAGTCGATGATGCTTATGGAGATCGAAACCTAATTTGCAGTTGTAATCCTATCTCGGATTACGAAGAATAAAACATTGATTTTAAAAGGCTTGTAAGAGTTTATCTCATTCTCTACAAGCCTTTTTATCGGTTTTATTCAAATTAATTTACCTTTGTGTGAAGATAACGTCAATTATGAAAATCAGCATTACTGGAACTGGGTCTCATTACCCTTCTCAAATCGTAAAGAACGATACTTTTTTAAATCACGAATTTTTAGATATGGATGGATCAGCATTTGATGCTGAAAATGACATTATCATTGAAAAGTTCAAGGCAATTACAGGGATTGAAGAGCGCAAATACGCGGACCACAATCTCAATACTTCCGATTTGGGAATCGATGCTTCCAAAAAAGCTATTGCTGATGCAGGAATTGACCAAGAAGAATTAGACTACATCATCTTCGCTCATAACTTTGGTGATATCAAGTACGGACAAAACCAATCCGACACCCTACCGAGTTTAGCAACTCGTGTTAAACACGGCTTGGGGATTAAAAATCCTAATTGTGTGGCCTATGACGTTCTATACGGATGTCCAGGATGGGTTGAGGGAATGATTCAAGCCTATGCCTTTATCAAGGCTGGTATGGCTAAAAAATGTTTGGTAATTGGAGGAGAAACACTTTCGAGAGTTGTCGATCCACACGACAGAGATTCTATGATCTATGCCGATGGAGCTGGTGCTACTATTGTTGAAGTAACAGAAGACGGAGGAGAATACCTTTCAACAGGATCTCAAACCTTTGCCTTCGATGAAGCAAAATACCTTTTCTTTGGAGAGTCTTATAACGAGGAGGCAACCGAAGATCAGCGTTACATCAAGATGTATGGGCGTAAGATTTACGAATTTGCTGTAACTCATGTTCCTGCGGCTATAAAAGCAGCAATCGATCAAAGTGGTGTTGACATCTTAGATATCAAAAAAATATTTATCCATCAAGCTAATGAAAAGATGGATGACGCGATCATTAAAAGACTTTATCGTCTCTACAAAATGAAAGTTCCAGAAGGAGTGATGCCGATGAATATTCAAACCTTTGGAAATAGCTCAGTAGCAACGGTACCTACTCTTTTTGACTTGGTTTGTAAAAATCAACTTGAAGGACATCAAATAAACAAAGGAGATGTTTGTGTTTTTGCAAGTGTTGGTGCTGGTATGAACATCAATGCGATCGTATATAGATACTAGTTTGAAATGAACTATTCTCTCGTCATAGCTGCCCATAACGAAGAGGATTTTATCATTGACTGTTTAAACAGCGTTTTTTCTCAAACAGTTCTACCTAAGGAGATTGTGGTTGTCAATGACAATTCAACAGATCGTACCGAAGCACTACTCAGAGAGTTTCAATCCAAAAGATCAGAACTAAAGGTTTTAAACCACAGTTCCTCAAGCGATCATATGCCAGGTTCAAAGGTCGTTGCTGCTTTTAATTACGGACTTGCAGAAATCGACCTCGACACTATCGATTTAATTGTCAAACTCGATGCAGATCTCATACTTCCATCTACTTATTTTGAAGAAGTCATCAACTGTTTTCAATCAGACGATCAAATAGGTATTGTAGGTGGTTTTGCTTATGAACAAGACAAAAGTGGTAATTGGAAACTCAATCACCCCATGAATAAAGATCATGTTCGAGGTGCTTTTAAAACCTATAGAGTTGATTGTTTTCAGAAAATGAATGGATTGAGGGTTGCAATGGGATGGGATACAGCTGATGAACTTCTCGCACAATATCATGGGTATAAAATCAAAACCCTAGACCACCTAAAAGTAAAACACCTTCGTCCTTTAGGAAAAGCATATAACAAAAAGGCTAAATTACTTCAAGGCAAAGCAATGTTCGGACTGCGTTATGGATTCACACTTAGCCTAATCGCTAGTTTTAAAAGCGCATACAAACAAGCCAGGTTAAAACTCTTCATCGATCAAATTCAAGGCTATTTAAAGGCTAAAAAAGAAAAAGCCCCTTACCTTGTCACTGAGACAGAAGGAGCTTATATTCGAAAATTACGATGGAGCGGAATCTTTAAAAAACTGATTCCTTAAAATTAATCCAGAACCTCTACAATAGGACTACCTGTAGTTCCATTTGGAAAAGCGATCTTCAACATTGCTGCTACAGTAGGAGCTATATCGTAAATTTCTGTTCTTGCAGTCGTCTTACCTTTATTAAATCCTTTTCCAAAAAAGATTAATGGCACGTGAGTGTCGTAATCCAAAGGTGAACCATGAGTAGATCCGTAATTGGAATAAGTGATGTGAGCAGGCTTATAAACAAACATCACATCTCCTGAACGTTTTTGATTGTAACCGTTTTGGACAATGGCCTCTACTCCTTCAACATAGTCATTTTGCCACATTTGATACGCTGTGTAAACCTTGTAAATATCTTTTTGCCCTAATAGTCTCATAGCGATGGCCTCTTGCACTGATTTTAAATCATAGCCCATTTCATCTACCTTTTCACGATTTAAAAAGATTTGGTGATTCGATATGTTTTCAATTAAATCAGGTCCAAATCGATCTAATACATAGGCTTCGATATCAGATTTAATTTCAGCTCCATTGACGAGTCCTGCAGGTATCTTAACTGATTGCAAATAAGCTGGAACTTGAACTGCACCGTGATCTGCCGTAAGAAATAAGGAATAATTTCCCTCTCCAACCTGCTCATCAAGTGTTTGAAGTAAGCGTGCAATTTCCAAATCCAAGCGCAAATAAACATCTTGAACCTCTTTTGAATCCACCCCAAACATATGTCCTACATAGTCTGTAGAAGAATAACTTATCGCCAAAAAATCGGTAAAGTCACCCTTGCCCAATTCTTCTTTCTTTAGAGCTTCAATTGAAAAATCAGTTACAAGACTGTTTCCATATGGAGAGGATTTAATTATATCATAAAAACCATTGGAATCCCATAATTGTGTAAACTTATGAGGAAAACTGGTAGTGCTTTCTCCTTTAAATTTACCTTCAAAATTATTGGCATCCACGACTGATTCTTGATAATCTTCAATAGGTTTTAATAAAGTCCAATCTTTTTTATACTGAGACACCGATTTCTTTTTGTTGAATTTCTTTACCCAATTTGGCAATTCATCCATATAGTACGAACTGGAGATCCAGTTACCATCCTGCTTCCCTTCAAACCAATAGGCAGCATTAGCCATATGACCTGCGGGCAAAACTGCCCCTCGATCCTTGACAGAGACCCCAATAACTTTAGCTCCCTTTTGAGTATGTAAGCGAAGTTGATCTGTCACAGTAGTGGTCACCAATCGATGTGGAGACATCTGACCAGCTGTAGATGCTGTTCCTACAGAACGATACTGATCATCCGCTACGCAATAGACCATTTGTTTAGATTCTTTATCATACCAATCATTTCCAATGATTCCGTGAACTGCAGGAGTTGTCCCAGTGTAAACAGAAGCATGACCTGGCCCAGTATAAGTCGGCGCATAGTTAAAATGATTGTTTTCACAATTAAAGCCCTCTGAGATCAGTCGTTTAAATCCATCATCGGAATAGTCATTCCAAAATCTGGTGATATAATCGTATCGCATTTGATCGACTATTACTCCAACTACTAATTTAGGAGCAGAATTTGATGTTTGTGCTTTAAGGTTAAATGTAAGTACTAATAGAAAAGATGAGAGTACTAGAGAAAGGGTTTTTAATTTCATCATTTTTGGATTTGTTTCTCAAAAGTAAGATTTTTAAAAAAGTAAAAAAGAAATTAGATATCAATTCTGTGTTAAGATTAGTATTTTTACCTTTATGGCATCGATACTTAATCAATGAAACACTTAGCAGCAATAGGAAGATATATGATTATGCTCAAGGAGGTTTTTAAAAAACCTACCAAGAAAAGCATTATGAAATCCCTCATATACAAAGAGATTGATGAGCTGATATTTGGTTCCTTAGGAATTGTCATTTTTATCAGTTTCTTTATCGGCGGTGTTGTGGCAATTCAAACGGCATTAAATCTTGAAAACCCATTAATTCCAAAATCACTTATTGGTTTTGCTACTAGACAATCGGTTATTTTAGAGTTCGCTCCAACTTTGACTTCTATCGTATTAGCGGGTAAAATAGGTTCTTTTATCACCTCAAGTATCGGAACAATGAGAGTTACAGAGCAAATCGATGCGCTTGAAGTTATGGGAGTAAATCCTCTTAACTATTTGGTTTACCCCAAGATCATTGCCTTACTCATGTATCCATTCATTATTGCAATCGCCATGTACATGGGAGTTCTAGGTGGCTATTCAGCAATTAATATCGCTGAGCTATCGACTTCAACTGACTTTATAGAGGGTATCCGACTGGATTTTGATCCCTATCACGTGACTTATGCATTTATCAAAACCATAGTCTTTGCCTTTCTTTTAGCAACTATTCCTTCCTATCACGGATACTATATGAAAGGAGGAGCATTAGATGTTGGTAAAGCAAGTACGACCGCCTTTGTGTGGACCACCATTGTCATCATTGTCATGAATTATGTATTAACTCAACTAATCCTAGGCTGATGATTAAAATAGAAAACATTCAAAAATCATTTGGAGATAATCACGTTCTCAAAGGAATTAGTACTCAATTTGAAAAAGGGAAGACCAACTTAATCATTGGTCAAAGTGGATCTGGCAAGACCGTTCTGATGAAGTGTTTATTAGGATTGTATGAGATAGATGAAGGTCATATCTTTTTTGATCAAAAAGATTATCAAAATTTAGATGCCGATGGTAAAATGGACATCAGAAGAGAATTGGGAATGGTTTTTCAAGGATCTGCACTATTCGATTCGATGACCGTTATTGAAAATGTTTCATTCCCACTTAAGATGTTTACCGATCAATCTGAATCCGAGATGCAAGATCGAGCTGCAGCAGTATTGAAAAGAGTGAATCTAAAGCAAGAAGCATTTAAACGCTTTCCAGATGAAATATCTGGTGGAATGCAAAAAAGGGTGGCAATTGCAAGAGCGATTGTAATGAACCCTAACTATTTATTTTGCGATGAGCCCAACTCTGGATTGGATCCTAAATCGGCAATGATTATTGATAACCTCATCCAAGAAATCACCCAAGAATACAATATAACAACGGTTATCAACACACACGATATGAACTCTGTGATGGAGATTGGAGATAAAATTCTGTTTTTAAAAGACGGATATAAAGAATGGGAAGGGTCAAACAAAGAAATCTTTAAAACTGACAATGAAGCAGTGAGTTCATTTGTATACTCTTCTGATTTATTTAAAAAGGTACGTGAAGTTTATTTAAAAAGTTAAGTATGGCAACAATCATCATCACTGGATGTAGTAGAGGAATTGGTTATGAACTCGCAAAACAAGCGGCAGAATTAAACCATCAGGTGCTAGCGCTTTCCAGAAATGCAAGTCCTACTCAAAATTTAAACCTAAAGAACCTACACTCTTTTGAATTTGATATTACAGATCAAGAGTCTATTTCAAAGGTTAAAAACTTTGTAGAAAAACATTGGGATTCTAAAGTAGATATTCTCATCAACAATGCAGGAGCGCTTATCAATAAAGCCTTTGAACAAACAAATGAGGAAGACTTTTTAGAAGTTTACAAAGTCAACGTTTTTGGACCTGCAGCCTTGATCAAGGCAGTCGTTCCCTACATGAGTACCGATGCCAACGTTTTAAATATCAGCTCTATTGGAGGAGTACAGGGATCTGTTAAGTTTCCGGGGCTTGCGGCTTATAGTTCCAGTAAAGGAGCTATCATCACATTGACAGAACTACTAGCTGAGGAGTACAAAGACAAGGGGCCACATTTTAATGTGATGGCACTTGGAGCTGTAAACACAGAAATGTTACAAGAAGCCTTTCCGGGTTATGAACCTCCAACGACTCCTGCAATGATGGCAGAATACCTTTTAGATTTTGCCCTTCACAGAGCTCATTTATTCAATGGAAAGATCATCGAAGTTTCGAATTCGACTCCTTAGTTTAGGTGACCAAATTTACCCTCGTAAAAGTCTCGCATCGCTTGCATGATCTCTGCTTTGGTATTCATCACAAAGGGTCCCTGAGCCGCAATGGGTTCACCAATTGGTTCGCCGCTCATCAGCAGTAATGTCACCTTAGTTTTTGAATTTACACTAAAAGCTTCTCCGTCATTTGCCATACGAATGTAATGATCTACCTCAATAGCATCTCCTTCATTGATAGAAACAATTCCATCAACAACGATGATTCCAGTATTGTAATTTGAAGGAAAAGAAAGTTCTAAAGAAGTAGCCACATCCATCTCAATTCGATATAAGTGAATTGGTGTGTGAGTATGAGCTGGTCCACTGATTCCGTTAAAACTACCAGCTATCACCTTAACCTCTACTCCCTCTGAAGGACATGCAACTGGAATATCTTCCTTGGTATAACCTTGATATTTTGGAGGATCCATCTTGTGTTTCGCTGGAAGATTGACCCAAAGTTGGGCCATTGAAAAAATACCTCCGTTTTTAGCAAATTCTCTCTCGTGGTATTCTTTGTGAAGAACTCCAGATGCTGCTGTCATCCACTGTACTCCACCCTCTTCTACAACTCCTGAGTTTCCAGCAGAATCGTGATGAGCCACCTTACCTTTAAATGCAATCGTAACCGTTTCAAATCCACGATGTGGGTGAACATCAACTCCTCTTGGAGTATCAGTCGCTTCAAAATAAAATGGAGCGTTATAATCTAACATAATGAAAGGATCCATCGCCTGCATATCTAATCCATATGCCGAAGGAATAAAATTTTGAACCCTAAATCCATCTCCTACAAAGTGGGGAACTCTTGGAGACACTACAATATCTACTGATCTTTTTTTCATGATGCAAAATTACGAACAGTATAAATACTTTAGACATCTTTTTCATAAATTTAACATGTGGAACAACTACTCGAAAAATACCTTCCAAAAACAGCCGTTCAACCAGTGTTTGAGTTAATCAAGCAACTAGAGGTGCATCTTAAAATTGTAAAGGAACGCAGGACAAGACACGGAGATTACCGAAGAGATCTTAGTGGTAGGCATTTGATTACCATCAACGCTTCTCTAAACCCTTACAGCTTTTTAATTACGCTGATCCACGAACTTGCACACTTACTGGCCTATAAAACCTATGGAAGAGGAATTAAACCCCATGGCAAAGAATGGAAGCATTGTTTTCAGCATATGATGTTACCCTTTTTAAGACCAGAGGTTTTTCCAGGGCATTTATTACCTGTATTAGCAAAGCATTTTAAAAATCCTAAAGCGAGTTCAGATACCGATGCAGTGCTTTCTATCGCTTTAAAACAGTACGATACTAGGAGTAGTTTTATTGCTTTTATCTATGAACTTCCCGATGGAAGCCTTTTTAAAACAACCAACAATAGAGTCTTTAAAAAAGTCTCTAAAAGAGTAAAGCGCTATGAATGCATGGAACTGACGACCAAGAAAATCTATTTGTTCCAACCCAATGCTCAGGTCGAACTGATTCAAGAATAACATTCTAAAAAAATATTAGGATTTGTTGGCTAATTGGCCACAGGCAGCATCGATATCCTTACCTCTAGATCGTCTTACTGTAACGGTGATGTGATGTTCCTCTAAGGTTTTGATATAGTTTTGAATCGCTTCTTCTGAAGCCTGCTGATAATCCCCACCATCGATGGGATTGTACTCTATTAAATTGACCTTAGCTGGAGAAAATTTACAAAAACGCACCAAGGCATCAATATCCTTTTGTTGGTCGTTGACACCCTTCCAAACAACGTATTCATAAGTAATTCGATTCTTAGTTTTCGAATACCAATATTCTAATGCTGCTCTTAGTTCACTAAGGGGAAAAGTTTCATTAAAAGGCATAATAGAACTTCTCACTTCATCTATTGCTGAATGCAAGGAAACTGCTAAATTAAATTTAACCTCCTCGTCAGCCATTTTGCGAATCATCTTAGGAATTCCTGAAGTAGACACCGTAATTCTCCTAGGAGACATCCCAAGACCCTCCTCAGAAGTGATCTTCTCAATAGCCTTGAGAACATTGTTGTAGTTCATCAGCGGTTCTCCCATCCCCATAAATACAATATTTGAAAGGGGCATATTTTGATACAATCGACTTTCACGATCGATCGCAACTACCTGATCGTATATTTCATCGGCATTGAGATTACGCATTTTCTTTAATCGTGCCGTCGCACAAAACTTACAGTCTAAACTACAACCAACTTGAGAAGAAACACAAGCAGTGGTTCTCTTTTTGGTGGGTATCAGTACCGATTCCACAATTAAACCATCGTGAAGTCGAACTGCATTTTTAATGGTACCATCAACAGAACGCTGCATTTGATCAACAGCTATATGATTGATTACAAAATGCTCGTCTAAAAGTGCACGTGTTTCTTTGGAGAGATTGGTCATATCCCCAAACTGATGTGCTCCTTTTTGCCACAACCACTGATACACTTGATTTCCTCTAAAAGCACTATCCCCCCTAGATACAAAAAAGTCTCTAAGTGCGTCCTTATCCATGGAACGAATATCTTTTTTAGGCATAGTGCAAAATTTATTGCAAATATAGACAACTATTGAGCACTGAGAGTGATAATATTAAAAAAACAGAAATACACCAATGGATAAACTTTGTATATTTAAAACCTAACCAATTAACAATCAGACTGTGTACAAAGATTCAAAATCTCATTACCTCATTTTAGATGCCCTAAGAGGTATCGCTGCCATTATTGTTGTTTTCTTTCATATTTTTGAAGTATTCGCAAATGGAGATCATACCAAATTAATTATCAACCATGGGTATCTTGCAGTAGATTTCTTTTTTGCACTCTCAGGATTTGTCATTGGGTATGCTTATGACGATCGTTGGAATTCAATGAATCTTAAGAGCTTTTTTAAGAGACGATTGATACGATTACACCCTATGATTATTATAGGTATGATCATTGGTGCTTTACTTTATTATTTTCAGTTTGGTCCTCTTTTCCCATTCATATCAGAAACACCAGTTTGGAAGCTACTGATTGTAATGCTTATCGGAATGACACTTCTTCCTCTTACTCCCTCAATGGAGATTAGAGGTTGGACAGAGATGCATCCTTTAAACGGACCCGCATGGTCCTTGTTCTTTGAATACATTGCAAATATTTTATATGCCTTATGGCTTCGCAAACTTTCGAATAAATGGATTGCTACACTTGCATTTATAGCTGGAAGTGTACTAATTCATATGGCTGTAACCAGAGGGGATATCATCGGAGGTTGGGCATTGAATTCTGAACAAATCTATGTGGGATTCACCCGCTTACTCTACCCATTTCTAGCCGGTTTATTACTTTCTAGAATCTCTAAACCCAAGAAACTCAACAATGCATTTCTATGGACAACACTGATACTTACTATTGTATTAGCTATTCCAAGAATTGGTGGAGCTCAGCAAGGATACCTCAATGGAATTTACGATTCTCTAATCGTAATCGTTGTATTTCCAATTCTGGTTTATATGGGATCTTGTGGTCAAATCGTTTCTGATCGAGTAAAAAAACTAGCGACTTTCTTAGGAAATTTATCCTATCCTTTATACATCACTCATTATCCAATTATGTATATTTTTATGGCCTGGGTTGCTCGAAATGAGCTCTATGTCGATCCAACCTCAACAGATAAATTACCACAATTGATCATCGCTTCTCTAGCAACACTGATTACTTCTATTTTATTGGGACACTATTTATTTAAAATCTACGATCTACCAATTCGATCTTGGTTGACCAAAAAATGGATGAATAAATAATGGTATAAAAAAACCCGACTATTTCAATCGGGTTTCTGATATTCGAGTTCTAACTGATTATAAAATCAACATAGCATCTCCGTAAGAGTAGAACTTATAGCCTTGTTCTACTGCTTCTTTGTATGCTTTTTTCATCAAATCATGCCCCATAAAGGCTGAAATCATCATCAAAAGAGTTGATTTAGGCGTGTGAAAATTGGTAATCATACAGTTTGCAATACTAAAATCATACGGTGGAAAAATAAACTTATTGGTCCATCCTTCGTAGGGGTTTAGAGTTTGCTCTGAACTAACAGAAGATTCTAATCCTCTCATAACCGTTGTACCAACAGCACAAACTCTTTTTTTATGAAGTTTAGCATTGTTGACAACCGCTACAGATTCTTCAGGTATCACTAATTCTTCAGAATCCATTTTGTGTTTTGATAAATCTTCTACTTCAACTGGATTAAAGGTTCCCAATCCAACGTGAAGGGTCAATTCTGCAAAATTAACTCCTTTAATTTCTAAACGCTTTAGCAAGTGTTTTGAAAAGTGCAATCCTGCAGTAGGAGCTGCTACAGCACCTTCATTTTTAGCGTAGATGGTTTGATAACGCTCTTCATCATCTGGCTCTACCTCTCTTTTGATATATTTTGGAAGTGGTGTTTCTCCGAGATCTCTAAGTTTTTTTCTAAACTCTGTGTATGAACCGTCGTATAAGAAACGTAGGGTTCTTCCTCTTGAAGTTGTATTGTCTATTACTTCAGCTACTAATGAATCATCATCACCAAAGTAAAGTTTGTTTCCAATACGAATCTTACGAGCTGGATCTACTAGCACATCCCACAAACGTTGTTCCTCATTTAATTCTCGTAATAAGAACACTTCAATTCTAGCTCCAGTCTTTTCTTTGTTCCCGTATAGACGCGCTGGAAACACCTTAGTATTATTGAGTACCATCACATCGTCTTGGTCAAAATAATCGATTAGGTCTTTAAAATATTTGTGTTCAATACTTCCATCCTTTCTATTGATGACCATCAAACGAGCCTCGTCTCTGTGCTCAGATGGATATTCTGCTAATAGTTCTTTCGGAAGATCAAAATTAAAATGAGATAACTTCATAGTTGTATAGATTCAATTTTTATAAAGGTTGCAAATATACAACCTCAACTAGGGGGTTGTCAAGTAAATAGCAATAAATCTAATGAGATACTCCTATTCCTATGGTTTGCATATCCTCCCAGAAGTCAGGAAAGGACTTGGTAACTACCATCGCATCTTCAACTTTGAAGGGAACTAAGAGGGCTAATGGGGCAAAAGCCATTGCCATTCGATGATCGTTATAAGTTGCAACAGATACTCCCAGATTGTAATCACCCTCAAAGAGTTCTAATTGAAGTGATTTGTCATCGATAGTTACCTTGGCTCCGAACTTAGAGAGTTCATTGTAAAGAGCTACAAGACGATCGGTCTCTTTTATCTTAAGTGTGTGTAATCCAGTCAATGAACAAGAAACTCTCAAACCAAAACAAGTCACGGCTATAGTTTGAGCAATATCTGGAGCATTTGCTAAATCCCATACCAAACCTGAATTCTTCACCTTAGAAGATACTTCACTTATCTTTTTAAGCACAATTGAATGTCCTTCATAGGTCGTTTCAACTCCTAATTCTGTGTAGATTTGTGCAAGAACAGAATCTCCTTGAAGAGAGTCTTTTTTATAGGAGGAGAGTTTAATTTGAGAACCTATATCAGCTAAGGCACAAAGGCTGTAAAAATAAGAAGCAGAACTCCAATCGGACTCCACCACTAATTCTTGTGCACTCACAGATGACTTGTGTGCTACTTTGATTATTTGTCCTTCAAAACTAGTTGATACTCCTATGCTATCTAAAAGAGCTAGAGTCATTTTTATATAAGGAACCGAAGTGATTTTTCCTTCTAGGTGTAACTCCAATCCATTGGGAAGACTCGGTGCAATTAGCAGTAGTGAGGAAATGTACTGACTACTGACATTGGCAGCCATCACTACTTTGTTTTGTTCTAATTTTTTTCCAGTAATTTTTAATGGAGGATAGCCTTCATTCTTGGTGTATTCAATTGAAGCTCCAAGCGATCGAAGGGCGTCAACTAAAATCTTTATAGGGCGTTCCTGCATACGTTTAGATCCAGTAAGTATAACCTCTTTCCCTTCGCGAGAAGCAAAATAGGAAGTCAAAAAACGCATGGCTGTTCCAGCGTGATGAATGTCCACTTCCCCTTGATTAATCTTTAATCCAGCTGCCATTGCAACTGCATCGTCAGAATTGGAGGTATTGCTAATACTAATCATATCAAAAAGCGCTTGTAATAACAAGAGTCTGTTGGTTTCACTCTTAGAACCTGTTATTTGTATGTCCGCTTGTAGGTTCTTTGACTTAGGCAAAGACAATTCAAAAGTATATAAAGACATAGTCTTATTTTAATTTAGTGTTGTTGTGATGTCTATCGTGATCGCGTTTAGATTTGAGATCTAATTTTTTATCAAACGACTTTTGAAGATCTATTCCGGTTTGATTAGCTAAACAGAGAACTACAAATAAAACATCAGCTAATTCTTCACCGAGATCTTTGTCTTTATCCGATTCCTTCTCAGATTGTTCTCCATAGCGTCTGGCGATTATTCTAGCAACCTCTCCTACTTCTTCTGTGAGTTGAGCCATATTGGTCAGTTCGTTAAAATAACGAACTCCATGGGTTTTAATCCACTCATCTACTGCTAATTGTGCGTTTTTGATATCCATCTTATTCTTTGTTATGTGTATCGATACTAATGGTAACAGGACCGTCGTTTAAAAGCGATACTTTCATATCTGCTCCAAAGACCCCTGTGCCTACTTTTTTTCCTAATTGCTGTTCACAGGCCACCACAAATCGCTCGTATAATTCATTAGCCACCTCAGGCTTAGCTGCGGTGATGTACGAGGGTCTATTGCCCTTTTTTGTCGCAGCGTACAATGTGAATTGACTCACGACAATTAAATCCTCTCCTACCTCTAAAAGCGACTTATTCATCACTCCATTCTCATCGTTAAATATACGCAAGTTGAGTATTTTCTTAGACAACCAATCGATATCAGATTGTTCATCTATATGTGTCACTCCTAGAAGGACCAAAAGACCTGAATCAATTTCAGAAATCGTCACACCTTCTACTACAACACTAGCGTTTTTAACTCTTTGAATTACAGCTCTCATTCTTATTCACTATAGTTATTAACTCTGTAATGTTCATCTTCACCTTCCATCATTTGTATATAAGATCGGTAACGAGACCAAGCGATACGATTTTCGTCCAGTGCTTCTTTAACAGCACAATGGGGCTCGTCTATATGAAGGCAGTTGTTAAACTTACAAGCTGATTTTAGTTTAAAAAACTCTGGAAAATAATCTCCAATGGTCTCCGGTTCCATATCAACGACACCAAAACCTTTAATACCAGGAGTATCAATAATTTGCCCTCCAAATGATAAATCATACATTTCTGCAAAGGTGGTCGTGTGTTGTCCTTGGCTGTACAACTCTGAAATTTCAGTAGTCTTTAATTTCAGCCCAGGTGATATCGCATTGATCAGGGTTGATTTACCAGTACCTGAATGACCTGAAACCAAAGTTGTTTGATCTTTCATCAGGTCGATAATTTTATCTAAACCTCTTTTTTTAATCGCAGAAATTTCCACACATTGATATCCAATAGACTTGTATAGCATTTGCAGGTATTGAGCTTCCTCTCTACTCTGATCGGTATACGAATCAGCCTTGTTGAAAACGAGCACTACTGGAATATCGTAAGCTTCAGCTGTTACTAGAAAACGATCGATAAAGGCTGTGAAGGTCGGAGGGTTATCAATGGTCACCAACAGTAATGCCAAGTCAATATTTGAGGCGATTATTTGAGTTTGTTTTGAAAGGTTAACCGACTTTCTAATGATATAGTTTTTGCGTTCCTCGATGGAATGAATAATACCAACAGTATCATCTCCCTTTTTTTCTACATCAAATTCAACCTGATCTCCGACAGCAATTGGATTGGTACTCTTAATTCCCTTTATTCGGAATTTTCCTTTGATACGGCATTCGTATACGTCACCTGATGCTGTTTTCACAACATACCAACTACCAGTAGATTTGTATACGATTCCTTTCACGGTCTAAAGATAAAAAATAAGGGGCTTAAAAGCCCCCTATCCTCATTAGTGGTTTACTATTTTTTCTTGGTGGTTAATCGATTCTTGGTGAATAGCTTTAAATAGTTTTAAAACAAATTCTTCACTAAGTCCTCTCTTTTCACCTTCTAAAATCATTCTTCCTAAAATTTCATTCCAACGGCTACTCTGTAATACAGATACGTTGTGTGCTTCTTTTAGTTGTCCAATAGCATCTGAAATTTTCATACGTTTTCCTAAACTCTCTAATAACTGCTCATCAATCACATCGATTTGAGAACGAAGCGTTCCAATTTCGTTGTTAAATGCCTGTTCAGGATCGTTTTGCTTACGCACTTTTAAGTCCTTCATCATTTTGATCAAAGAAGCTGGAGTCACTTGTTGAGGTGCATCAGACCATGCATTTTCAGGATCGTGATGTGTTTCGATCATTAAACCATCGAAATTTAAATCAAGTGCCGTTTGACAAACTTCGTGAACCATGTCTCTCTTCCCAGTAATATGAGAAGGGTCGTTGATGATTGGTAAATCAGGGAATCTTTGTTGTAATTCAATCGCTAATTGCCATTCAGGAATATTTCTGTACTTTGTTTTTTCATAAGTTGAGAAACCTCTGTGAATCACCCCTAAGTTTTTAATTCCAGCATTGTATAAACGCTCAACAGCACCTAACCACAAAGCTAAATCTGGATTTACTGGATTCTTAATAAGAACAATCTTATCAGTTCCTTTTAATTCATCAGCAATTTCTTGAATAATAAATGGAGATACAGTAGAACGAGCTCCAATCCACAATAAATCAACATCGTATTCCAAAGCGAGTTTAACGTGATCTTTGTTTGCAACTTCAGTAGCTGTTTTTAATCCAGTCTCTTCTCTTACTTTTTGTAACCATTTTAATCCTAAAGCACCAACACCTTCAAATCCTCCTGGTCTTGTTCTAGGCTTCCAAATACCCGCTCTAAAATAATTTACATCCGTGTCTTTAAGCTCGTGAGCTATTTTCAACACTTGCTCTTCTGTTTCAGCACTACAGGGTCCTGCAATCACTAGGGGATGATCTAAGTTCATATCATCCAACCACTTTCTCAAATTCTTTGAATTTTCCATCGTTTTAATTAATTATTATGGGGAATCCCATTTAATATTTCCTTTATTTTATTCGTTTGTTCCATCTCGTTAAAAACAGCCTCATAAGCATCGTCTTCCATCAATTTCTTGAATGCTGTTAGATTAGAGATATACTCTTCTAATGCTTCAATAACATTAGATTTATTTTCAGCAAATATGGGAGTCCACATTGCTGGTGAACTTTTGGCAAGACGAACCGTGCTTTCAAAACCTGATCCAGCCATGTCAAAAATATCATTTTCATTCTTTTCCTTTTCAATAACCGTCTTCCCTAACATAAAGGAGCTAATATGTGATAGATGCGACACATATGCAATGTGCTTGTCATGTGACTTGGCGTTCATATAGCGAATTCTCATCCCTATAGCTCTAAAGAGCTCTACCGCTTTTTCCTGAAGTTTAAAAGCCGTGGCTTCCACTTCGCAGATGATCATTGTCTTGTCTTTATACAGTCCCTCTAAAGCTGCTTCTGGTCCAGAAAATTCAGTACCTGCAATAGGGTGACAAGCTAAAAAGTTTTTGCGATTGGGATGATTCTTCACCGCCTCACAAATTGGTTCTTTGATCGATCCTGCGTCAAAAACCAAGCATTTTTCAGAAATACGATCCAATACATCGACAAGAACTGGAACACTTACATCCACTGGAATACTGAGTATTACTACATCAGCCTTTGACAAATCCTCCATAGTAGCCTTGTGATCGATAATTCCTAGCTCCACAGCCTTGTCAAGAGTTGCCTCTCTTCTACTGATTCCGAAGAAATTAGTATCAGGGTATTGAGTTCTTAGGTCTTTTGCAAAAGACCCTCCTATTAAACCAACACCGATTAAAAATACATTCATCTTAGTTAAATCGATTTAATGCTTCAACAATTTTTTCTTCAGGAACACAAAGTGAAAAACGCACATAGCCTTCTCCATTCGATCCAAATATCGTTCCAGGTGCGATGAAGATGTCGTGCTCGTATAAGAGTTGATCCACCATCATTTCACTTGTAGTATGATTATTGCTAATCTTTGCCCACACAAACATTCCTACAGCTGAAGGATCATAACTCAAATTGAGTTTGTCTGCTAATGCAAAGATGGCCTTTCTGCGTTTAGCGTAAATTTCGTTAAGTCCATCAAACCATGATTTAGGAGCTTTTAAGGCTTCAATCGCTCCTTTCTGAATTCCGTAAAACATTCCAGAATCCATATTGCTCTTTACTTTGAGAACCGCTTCTACTAAATCAGCTCTTCCCATGAGCATTCCAACTCTCCAACCTGCCATATTGAATGACTTGGATAGCGAATTGAGTTCTAAAACGACTTCTTTTGCACCTTCTAAGGCAAGGATACTTTTTGGTGTTTTGTTGAGCACAAAACTGTATGGATTGTCCTTAACTAATAATATTTGATGCTTTTTTGCAAAGGCAATTAAAGACTCCAAATCTGCATCTTCAGCAACAGCTCCCGTAGGCATATGAGGGTATCCTAGCCACATGAGTTTCACCCCACTTAAATCCATTTTTTCTAGATCTGCAACCTGTGGAAACCAATTGTGTTTTTCTTCTAAATTGTAAAACAAAGGCTCTGCTTCTACCAAGCGCGTTACAGAGGTATAGGTTGGATATCCAGGGTTTGGAACCAACACCTTATCTCCTGGATTTAAGAAGGCCATAGAAATATGCATGATTCCCTCCTTGGATCCCATCAGTGGTAATACTTCACTAGTTGGATCTAGAGAAACTCCGTAATAGGTCTTGTAAAAATTCGCCATCTCCTCTCTTAACTCAGGAAGTCCCTGATACGATTGGTATTGATGTGCTGATGGATGCGAAATAGCATCAGTAAGCGCATCGAGCACCTTTTGAGAAGGTGGTAAATCTGGAGAACCTATTCCCATATTGATGATTGGCTTTCCTTGGCCCAACAGACCTCTTACCTCTCTCAATTTTTGTGAGAAATAGTACTCTTTTACCGATTGTAATCTATTGGCATTTTCAATCATGATCGAGCATTTTTATATTCTCCTAAGACTAAAAATTCTTCTGCCATAATTTCCAATAGAGAATGGGCTTTTTGGTAGTCTTCATACTTGTCAAAGGTCACATCTACAAAAAAGGCATATTTCCAAGGAACATCAATTACTGGAAGGGATTGAATCTTCGTCAGGTTAATCGAACAATCACTTAAGACATTAAGCACCGTAGCAAGAGAGCCTCTTTTGTGATCCAATACAAAACGAAGTGACGCCTTGTTGATTTCACTCTTTGGAAGTTCCTTATTGCTTGCCTTAATAATGATAAAACGTGTTGAATTGTGTTTAATCGTCTGAATATCATCTTCGATGATTTCAAGTTGGTATAATTCAGCAGCTTTCTTTGGTGCAATAGCAGCAACACCCATGAGTTTTTGCTCCTGAATATGTTTAGCAGAATCAGCGGTATCACTAGTCTCCACTAACTTTATATGAGGGTATTCATCAAAGAATTTCTTACACTGAAGAAGCGCCATAGGATGAGAATGCACTTCTTTAATATCCTCTAATGATTGACCTTCTAAAGCCATGAGATGATGATGGATATTCAAATAGTGTTCTCCAATAATATGAAGCTTGTTGTGATGAACAAGTGCGTAGTTCGGAATAATAGAACCAGCAATAGAATTTTCTATGGCCATCACTCCCTTATCAACACTACCATCGAGTATCTGACGAACCATTTGATCAAAGCTATCACACTCGCTGAGTGTAATATCAGTTCCAAAATAGTCTAATGCTACTTGATGGTGATTGGATCCCTTGATCCCTTGTATTGCTATTGTTAAACTCATTTAAAAAAAAATCCCGCTCTTGCGGGACTTCTATAATTTTATGTTGATTTCTCAAATACTATATAAAGCCCCTAGCCCCTATTAAAATAGAAGTAAAAATAAGCGTTAGTATAAAATTGAGTATTCATATTTCCTTTATTGAGCTGCTAATTTAGTATTAAAATTTATTTGAGCAAATGAAATCATATGATTTTTACGTAATTAGCATAATTCATCACAATTTATCTCAATATAATCATATTTAAGAGTGATGAATTTAATTCTTACTAAAACAAGGCCTTGGCAATATTGTAAATATTGTCAGATTTACCCATAGAATAGTAATGAAGTACTGGTACTCCAGCTTCTTTGAGTTCTCTGGATTGTTGAATTGCCCACTCGGTTCCTACCTCTCTTACAGCTTTATTATCCTTAGCGGCATCCACTGCATCAACTAAATCTTGTGGAAGGTCTATTTTAAATACCTGTGGTAATATATTTAAATGACGCTTTACTGCAATCGGTTTTATTCCTGGTATGATTGGAATAGTGATTCCCATAGCTCTTGCAGCCTCTACAAACTCAAAATACTTTTGATTGTCAAAAAACATCTGTGTTACGACATAATCAGCTCCCTGATCTACCTTGTGTTGTAATCTTTGTAAGTCGGTCTTTAGAGAAGGAGCCTCCATATGTTTTTCTGGATATCCAGCTACTCCTACACAAAAATCAGAAAAAATTCCATCCTCTGTTGATTCGTACAGAAACTTTCCTTTGTTTAAATTCTTTATTTGAGTAACGAGCTCTGATGCATAAGTATGCCCTCCCTTTGTCGGAGTGAAAAAAGCCTCCTCTCTACGAGCATCTCCTCTTAGTGCCATCACATTTTCAATTCCCAAATACTGACAATCAACCAACATATATTCGGTTTCTTCTTTAGTAAAACCTCCACAGATCACATGAGGAACCGCATCGATCTTATATTTATTCATGATCGAAGCACAGATTCCAACTGTTCCTGGTCTAGTTCTAGTGATCTGCTTTTCCAATCCACCCTCTTTTTGAATGTATATGGCCTGTTCTCTCGAGGTAGTCACATCGATAAAGGGAGGCTTAAATTCCATTAGCGGATCGATATTATTAAATAATTCTTGTATCCCCTTCCCTTTTACTGGAGGGACGATTTCGAAAGAAAACAAGGTGTCTTTTGCCTGATTGATATGATCGGTAATTTTCATAATCTTATTCGTTTGCTAAATTTGGAGCGAGCCACTTTTCTGCCTTTTCAATCGCTATTCCCTTTCTTTGGGCGTACTCCTCTAATTGTTCTTTAGTTATTTTTCCAACTCCAAAATACTTAGCCTCAGGATGTGCAAAATAGTATCCGGATACGGATGCTGCAGGCCACATGGCCAGACTTTCAGTAAGCGTTACCCCAATTGCATTTTCGACATCTAATAATTCCCAAATCGTTTCTTTTTCCAAGTGATCTGGACAAGCTGGATAGCCTGGGGCAGGCCTAATTCCCTTATACTGTTCACCGATGAGCTGATCATTAGTTAAATCCTCATCCTTAGCATACCCCCAGTAATTGGTTCGAACCTCTTTGTGGAGGTATTCAGCAGCTGCTTCAGCAAAACGGTCAGCGATCGCTTTAACCATGATGGAGTTGTAGTCATCGTGATTTTGCTGGTGCTGTTTCGCTAGTTCATCTGCTCCAAATACCGAAACACAAAAAGTTCCTATATAATCAGTCACATTTGATGATTTAGGTGCTATATAGTCGCTAAGCGCCCTGTAAGAAGCTCCATCTCGCTTCTTGAGCTGTTGGCGAAGGGTTCTAAATACTTTACCATTGGCAAGTTCTATATCATCACTATCATTACTATTAGCCTCAAAAATTCCAAAAACAGCTTTGGCTTGTAGTTGCTTTTGATCGATGAGTTCCTCTAAAGTAGCAAGAGCGTCTTTGTATAGACTCTTCGCTTGTTCTCCAACAACCTCATCAGTTAAAATAGCAGGATATTTTCCGTGTAAATCCCAGGATCTAAAAAAGGGAGTCCAATCGATAAACTCTTTAAGATCATTGAGGTTTAAGTCTAAAACCTTAATCCCTTTCTCCTTTGGTTCTACTGCTTGAAATTGATCCCAATTCAGAGCTACTTTATCGGCTCTTGCATCGACAAGGGACACATAGGTTTTCTTTTTGGTTCGAGCCAAGAACTTCTGGGCAAACTCCTGGTACTCGTTTTGGATTTCCTGTTTGTAACGATCATTGGTTTCCTCTTGAAGCAAGTCTCCAACCACCGTTACCGCTCTAGAAGCATCATTGACATGAACTACTCCATATGGGTATTCTGGTGCAATCTTCACAGCAGTATGTGCCTTAGAAGTCGTTGCTCCCCCAATGAGTAATGGTATTTGAAATCCTTCGCGTTTCATTTCTTTAGCTAAGAACACCATTTCATCTAAGGATGGAGTAATCAGTCCACTGAGTCCAATGACATCCACCTGTTCTTCCTTAGCCTTGGCAATAATCTTTTCAGGTGGAACCATCACTCCGAGATCCACTATTTCATAATTGTTACAAGCTAAAACGACCGATACGATATTCTTACCGATATCGTGTACATCACCCTTGACAGTCGCCATTAATATCTTACCAGCTGCCTTAGTCTTCTCACCTGATTGATTGTTCTCAATTTCGATAAAGGGCAATAAATAGGCTACCGCCTTTTTCATAACACGAGCTGACTTGACCACCTGCGGTAAGAACATCTTACCATCACCAAAGAGGTCTCCAACTACATTCATTCCAATCATCAAATTGCCTTCGATGACTTCGATCGTTTTCTTACTGGCTAATCTCGCTTCTTCTACATCTTCAATAATGTAAGAATCGATTCCCTTTACGAGTGCCCTAGTGATTCTATTTTGAAGGGGTTCTTCTCTCCAAGAGAGATCTACCTTGGATTCTTTTGCAGTCCCCACTACTGTTTCAGCAAAATCCAAAAGACGTTCCGTCGCATCATCTCTACGATCTAAGATCACATCTTCAACATGCTCCAAAAGATCCTTAGGAATGTCATCGTATACTTCTAAAAGAGCAGGATTGACAATTCCCATATTCATTCCCGCTTTAATAGCGTGATATAAGAATACCGAATGCATGGCCTCTCGTACAGGATTGTTTCCTCTAAAACTGAAGGACACATTACTCACACCACCGGATACGCTACAATGAGGTAAGTTTTCTTTTACCCATCGTGTTGCTTCGATAAAATCAATTGCATTTTTGCGGTGTTCATCCATCCCAGTAGCTACAGGAAATATATTGAGGTCAAAGATGATATCCTCAGCTGGGAAATTAACCTCATCTACCAAAATATCATAAGATCTTTTGGCTATTTCAATTCTGCGATCGTAATTATCAGCTTGTCCTACCTCATCAAAAGCCATCACGATAACTGCTGCACCGTATTGTTTGATCGATGTAGCTTGTTGGATAAAATTCTCTTCTCCTTCTTTAAGTGAAATGGAATTTACTACACATTTTCCTTGAACGACCTGAAGACCCGCTTCAATAATCTCCCATTTGGAAGAATCGATCATAATGGGAACCTTTGAAATATCAGGTTCAGAAACGATAAGATTTAAGAATTCTACCATAGCCTCCTTACCGTCGATTAGACCATCGTCCATATTGATATCGATAATCTGAGCACCATTATCTACTTGATCTCTTGCTATATCGAGAGCTTCATCAAATAAGCGATCCTTGATGAGTCGAAGGAATTTTCGAGAACCTGCCACATTGGTACGCTCACCAACATTGATAAAATTACTTTCTGGAGTAATCACAAGTGGTTCCAAGCCAGAGAGTTTCATCTGATGATCTTTAGACTGACCAAATACTCTTGGCTTTCCCTTTGAAGCTTCCTGAGCAATAGCTGCTATGTGTTCTGGCCTTGTTCCACAGCAACCTCCAACGATATTGACCAGTCCTTTTTCGATATAATTCTTTATTTGAGCAGCCATCTGTTTGGCTGTCTCATCGTATTCTCCAAAAGCATTTGGTAAACCAGCATTTGGGTGAGCCGATACT
>Ga0255752_10002141_pt1 | contig 22169 bp, 32 predicted proteins | sample 011ome_25_FD_179952 | JGI IMG/M metagenome (GOLD analysis project Ga0255752, IMG submission 179952) | Coastal salt marsh microbial communities from the Groves Creek Marsh, Skidaway Island, Georgia - 011512CT metaG (version 2) | ecosystem: Environmental > Aquatic > Marine > Intertidal zone >... | reverse complement strand
GATGGTTCTTATTAAGATTCGCCATGTTGTGGTCAAGACAGTTACCAACCTTTACTGGTTTGGTTAGACCATATACACAATGTTCGATAAAGTCTTCGTTAAATTCATCACCTACTGATTTGTGAGGGAATGAAGTGTAATAGACCACATCACATTCGTTCAATTCTTTAGCGACCTTAGGAATGTCTTTGCGCTTAAAGTTAGTGGCAATAATGTCAGTTGACTTGTGACGAGGCCACATCTTTTCTGTTGCTGCGTAAATGGTTGCTTCGTGACCTTCTTTAATCAACCAGTTGTAAAATTCAATGGTGTGGCGAGTCAATCCACATCCTTCTACTCCTTTAGCTAATACTAGTGCTATCTTCATTTTAAGAAACGTTTAGTTATTTTATACACGAAGTGGGATTTGTTTAATCCCACCAGTATCTTATGTTATGTTCAATCATTCTCCACATGATGTCATGGGCTCGTTTGGTTTTATGTGCAGTTATTTTCATCTGCTCTGACCAAATTTGCATGATCTCTTCGTTGTGTTGATCATCAACTGCCTTTTCCCATCTGATGTCAAGAGAATACATGCCAGTTGCTTTGTTTTCAATAAACTCAAACTTTTGCTCGCCGTATATCTTTTCCATCATGACTGTCATTTCGTCATGATACTTTTCATCATATACAATGTCCATTAGTTTGATGACAGTTCTAATTCTAGAAGCTTGATGAAGAGAATCACGACGATAAGATTTAGAAGATTCAAAGAACTTGGCCTGACGTTCAAGTTGGTGCTTGAATAATTCTACTGAGTAACGGAAATCAAAGTCATAACCCTTCCAAATCATGGGTAGAAAGTCGATGACACGTTGTATTCTTCTAAAAATATCTTTAATCATTTTCATGTTTTATTTCAAGATTTCCAGCTATTTGATACGCTTCGGCTAGTTTGTCGTTAGCCTCGTCAATTAGCGTTTGAATGTCTTTATTCAACTTAGCAACTGGATGCTGAGTCAAATTGTTTTCAATCACCATCATAATGACGCTCAATCGATCTGTCATTTCATGATAGTGAAACTCATCAAGTTTAGGCATTCTAGCCATTACATTGCAGGGCCTACAGGTGATGTACGAGGCTTTGGAGTGGTATTGATTTTGATCAATACTTCAAACACGTCTTCTCCGCACTCGAATTTGACATACTCTCTTGAGTTTTCAACCACACTTGTAATCAATGGGCTTGTATATGCAGCTGAGTTTTTTACCTGTGTTTTTTTCAAGTTTGCTAGATCTAATGAATTAATATCTGCAACCTCGAGTTCGAGCGCCATTGCGTAATTTAGGGCTGGATTGGTTTCAATTCTCTTACCAACTTTGTCTTTAGCCGTGTAAGAAATCCAGTTTAATTTGTCTGCGGTCATAAATTCTTGACCGTTCTTTTTGATTGTGAAGTTAGCTTCCATGTCCTTTGATATGTGATAGTTTTTCGACCATTGAATTTATTCTTCGTTTATACGCTTCAGCCTTTTCAGTGTAACCGTTTTCGATGGCTCGATTGTAGCGCTTTTGAAGTTGGTGTAGTTTGTGACCTAACCTTTTAGATTCAAAATGTTCGATAATTCTTTTCATTACTCCGTTTTTAAGTCGTCTAAGTTAACATAGACTGGTTCATTTCCGTGATTTTCAAATACCACATCAACGAATATAACGTTATAAAACTCGTAGAAATCCTTGATAAATCCACGTCCAAATTTTGGATGGTGGACTTGGGTTCCTTTACTCAGCAGTTGGGTACTCATTCTTCTCGTTGATGTAGTTTTCTAAACCTTGAATATAACCAACCGCATCTAAGAGATTATCGCGCTTGTGATTGTAGCTTTCACGTGAAAACTTAAGAGCGATTAGAGCCATGTACATTTCACGACCGGTAACATTTAAACCTGTCATACCGTTGAAGACCATCGCTGCACGATCCATACCTTCAGAGAAGGGGCCATACATACGATCTTTTTCTTCTGAACGATTATTAATAAGCTCGTGAGCTTCTAGTGCAATTGATTTGTTTTCCATATAGATTATACGTAATTAAAGGTGTTTAGTTTCATTGACCCACTCGGGTTTTCCATTGGCGAGACCCATGATCTTGATGTGCTTGCCGCCCGCAATTCTCTTGGTCTTTTCAATTGCCTCTCTGTGAGTTCGAGCCCACACGCAACAAACGAAATCTTGTCTTTTACTCCACGCTGATTGCATTTCACGCTCATCTTCGTAGTGTAAGTAATAGACCACAGTTGCTTTGGGTTCGTTTTGCTCTCGTTCAATCTTTTCAACCTCTTGACGAGCCCAATCAATGTACCAGTTCAAAACGTGATCTTCCGGATCAACTGAATAATCATACAGCTGGAAGATCTTCCATGAATCGAGGGCGTACTTACCAACTCCTGTTAAATCTCCTAACCGATCCACTGGGATGGTGACAGGATCTTTGAAAGTGTCTGTTAATTCGAGCCACTCGCGGCTAAATTGTTTCCATTGTTTAGCTCGTCGATTATAGAATCCAAGAGATCGAATGATTTCAATGATCTCTTCATCTGATGCAAACATCAATTCCTCAGGCGTTGGAAATCGATCAAAGAAGTTATACCGTACCTTTTCTACCTGTTTGTAGTTGGTTTGATTCAACATCATACAGACGATCATCATCTGCCATGGGTTGTCTCTAAGTTGTTCTTGGCGGGTGTTCCAGGGTGATGTCTCAAGCCTGATTCTCAGCATCGTCTTCCTTTTTAAGATCTTCTAACTTCTTTTTCTCGTCTTCAACTTTCTTTTCTAAGTCTTCAACTGTTGTTCCATTAAAAAGGGTTAGAATAACTGAATAGATTACCAATGGCCAAACCAAGATCATGTATAGTCTTTCTGAAGTGGTGTATCGATTCTTTTCGTATGTTTCTTCATCAACTATATTACGAATGTTGTAATGCATTAGATCCATCAATAGTGAAAAGAAGATGCCTAGGCCAAGGTAGATTTGTGCGTATGTTAGAATACTCATAGAATAGAGATAAGAAGAGCGGCACTAGGCCGCTCTTCAATTAGAATTAGTTGAGCAATTCTCCAACTTGGGTTCCAAAACCGGAGAAGGGAGATCGAACCTGATTGCCAAGGTTCCAATCTTTACCAAGAATGTTACCGGCTTGAACCATCAAGCGAGTACCATCGTGTGCTTGTACACCTTCAACGATGTCTTGACCGTGAGTTGCAAAGTGAGTGACTCCATTAACGATAGACCAGATAGATTGGTCAGTTGTTGCGTTAGCAAGTTCTTTAGAGTTCAACTCGCTAGTTGAAACTCCAGCACGAGAGTAAGCTAATTCATTTTGTGCCAAAGGAATCCAGTTGTCTGCACGATCACCTGCACCTGCATCTTTAATCAACTTGTGAGCCCATTGCATTTCCTTCAAAGAAGCTGCAGTGTTCTTGGCCTTATTAACCAAAGAGTCGAACTCAGTCGGCATGAATTGGCGCTTAGCAAGATCACGAAGGTACTCATTAAACTTTTCCATTGAATCAGCTGTCAATGAAGTCAAGTTGTAAGTGTCAGCTGCCAACGAGGTGGTCAAGCCATTAGTACACCACATACGATTTACGTAAGGAGATACTTGAAAACCCGTGATAGGTGAGTTCTTAAGAGTGATACCTGCTTGGAACACTTCTTTTTCATCACCAGGAACAGCCCATGAAGCATTAGGATTGAATGCATTGATGGTAATGATACCAGTTCCAGGATCAGTTGTCCAGTTTACTACTCCAAATTTACCGCGATCGATGATCTCTTCTGCATTCTCAATGAACTGAGAGTTTGAGATCAACTCGTTAGAGTGTTTGGTAAAGTTGACAATCAACTTAGAAACTGGATTCAAAACCAAAGTGATTTGGCTTAAGTTACCGCGGTTAGAAGCCATAGCGTTCTTAACCGTGTTGATGAATTGAGCTTTAGCTTCAGCATTGAACAGTCGTTCAAAGCGATCAGCAAATTGCTTGCTCATTCCAATGATTTTCATCAAGGACTTGAAAGCACCATTAGTGATTCCAATGCGGTGACCTTGATACTCGATCGTCTTTTCGTCGATCAATTTGATGTCTCGAACTGGCACAGTCTTACGAAGAGCTTGTGCATTCAGTGATTCCTCTTTCCGCGTGAGGATTGCGTCGTTAGATAGTGTTGCTACCATGGTTTTAATTTATTTTAGGTTTAGATTATATTTATTTACTTGATTTTGTTTCAAAAGACATTGCGAGAGACGCGATACCGACCATTCCAAGAAGGGCGGTGGTAAAGAGTTCGTTAATGGGATCAGCGAAGTGAATGAATTCCTGAACGGAACCTTTCATTAAGCCAGCTACGATCAGAAAACTGAGAGCTGAAACGGCGAGAGATTTGAGATTTACTTTCATAGTGTCTATTACCAATTGTTATAAGTAAATATAACCAAAAAATCTGACCCGAAAAAACTTTTTGTGAAAAAAGTGCAACTTTTTTTCGAATAGATAGCTCATAAACCCTTAAATAACACACTTATGTAGAAATGGCAAAAGCAAGTGCATCAGTAATGTCTCTTGACAAACCTAAAAGAAAGAGACCGGGCGTTCACGCTAAAAAGAAGAACTCTGTTCACAAGACGGGTAAAAACTACAAGAAGAAGAACAGAGGCCAAGGTGGTCGTCGCTAAGCCCTAAAAAAGCCTGATCTCTCAGGCTTATTCTAGTGTGTTAAGTTAATTACTTAACGGTGCTTTGATTTGCTCATGACATTGATATTCGAACAATCGAATGTGGTCATGCGTCAAATCCTCTATTTTGCCAGAGATTGGCATGTCAACCGTTGCGTATGGTAAGTCAAATGGCTCACGTCTAATTTGCTGACTTGCCTGTGAAAGGTGATTGAGATACAAATGAGTATCTCCCAAACTTCCAATCAATTCATCTGGGATCATGTTAACGGCCTTACCAAGGATGGTAAGTAGAAGTCCGTACGACGCGATATTAAATGGTAGACCCAAGAACGTGTCAACTGAGCGTTGATTCCACATCAATGAAATCTTACGGCGAGGAAAATCTCTTTCATCAAGATCTTCATGCTCTAGGTTAACTGCGTAATGATCATTATGCCCGATTGATTCAGCCCAGCGCGATCTACGCTCTTTAATACTCATTTCGGTGGTGTAAACTTGAAACCCATAGTGACACGGTGGAAGAACCATATTAGGCAACTGCTCAACGTTCCATGCATTAACCATCAATCTGCGAGAATCTGGATTAGTTTTCAAATCGTCAATCAACTGTTGGATCTGATCTACGCCTGGTTTTCTCTTGGTTCGAGTGCCTAAAATGTAATTGGTTTCATATTGACTGCCCCATTCACGCCACTGATTACCATAGATTGGACCTAATTCACCCCACTCTTGTGCAAACTCATCATTGGTTTTAATTTGTTCAATAAACCAATCAATAGTTCCAACGTCTTCAGTGACTTGATGTTTTACATAGTTCTTATATGCATCGCCGTTCCAGATGTTGCAACCATTTTCAACGAGGAACTTGATGTTAGTATCTCCCCGAAGGAACCATAACAGTTCGGTCATCATTGTTTTCCACGCCATCTTTTTAGTGGTCAACAGTGGAAATCCAGTTCGCATGTCGTGGCGAATCTGCCTTCCAAACAAGCTCTTTGTTCCAGTGCCGGTTCTGTCTCCTTTGATCTTACCGTTTTGAACGATATCGCTCAACAGTTTTTGATAATCTAAATCTAACCAATTTGTCATCATTTTACCCAATCTTGAAATGCTAGTTCGTACGATTCAACTCTTTCGATTCCTTCTTCCATGAATTTTTTAGCGGTTTCAATCACCTCTAAACGAAGGCCGTATGCATCAGCCTCCATTAGAATTTCTTCAATTTGATTGTCAGCACCCATTAACTTAAAAGTTTTTTTGCGGTTGAAAGTTCAGCCATCAACGTATACATGTGCCATTCATGGTCATAGTTTTCGTCTTCTTTAACAAAAGATAATTCCATGTCAATATATTGTTGCATCACGGACTCTGCAACCGCCAATTGAGTCATGTTTTCACATGACCGAATAGTGTTCAGGGCCTTTAAAAAATAGAGTTGTTGATTGACTGCCATGTAATTTATATCGCAGTCGTGTGGAAAGTTTCAGATTAATTGTTAGCAATGCCAATAATTTGACGAACCTTGCTAAGCATCTTTCCTTTTTCGATCATTTCTTGATCTGGGATGGGAACTGAGCCCTTTTCATAATCTCCACCACCAACAGATTCTTCTTCTGGTTGATCAGGTGAAAATGCCTTTAATTGTTTTTCAACAATGAATTCCTCCATTGTCATTAAGAGTTTACGTCTCTTTTTCTTTTTCTTACGATACTCTTCTTTAGCATCGCCTTGACCGGCAGGTACATCTCCTGAACCATCGGTGCCGGCATCGGGTAAAACAGGATCTCCCATCCCACCCAACATACCTGGACCAAGATTCGATAAAGACGCTCCGCCCAATGTGCTGAACATTGTATCTTCCTTAACCTCTGGAAGACCTTCATGACTTGTTTCTGCAAAATCTTTAAGTTGTTTTAGTGTCATACCATCTACAAGTTCTGACACTTTATCTCTATAAGATGCATCAACGTCTGAAAGTTGCATATCGCCTTTCTTGACGGCGTATGCAACTCCCATTAAGCGTTGTTGTGATTTACTTGTGCTTGGCATTACAATTTGATCTTTAGAAGCTTAAGTACGTCATTAAGTGTAGACTTACCGTACTTGTAACCCTTTACCGTCTTATCTCCTAGAACTAGATCAGCATCGTCCATGTAAACTGAATCACCAGCTAACGTTTTAAGAACTGTGCCGATGTGCATAGATTTAGTTGGACCTGCAAAACCTCTTGGCAGTTTGTTACCGTATTCACGTTGAATATCTTCTCTATCGAATAGAGATAGGTACACTTCCTCAGAGAATGGTCTATCACCGTCTTTTTCGATCATTTTTCTAAGAGTGATCTCAGCTAGGTTTTTATCTAGTTCAAGGTCTTTAGCTTCATTAATGAAAGCTTCAAATAACTTTACGTGTTTCATTTTAACAACTGTATATCGTTTAGAGATTACCAAGCGTAATCCATTGTGTTTACTTTTCTGACTTTATCCTTGATGCTCTTAGCGTAGGTAGCAGCTTCTCTTGCGTAGTACTTACTACTTTCAGGATCTTTAGCATCGTTAGTGTATCTAACATAGGTTTGATACATGTCAAGGATATTAGAAATAACGTTAGCTGCATCTCTCATAGAGATTTCGCGACCTTTCTTGTCTGTGCCAATGATCATTGACTCGTATCTACCTGCAGTCTTATTCTTAAGAGCGCTTTGAATATGTCCAGTTACAGTTTCAATTGCCTTTTCAACCATGCCGTCGATATCATCATTGACTGCTCTAGTCGCGAGAATCATTTTGTATCTGTTGATGTTCTCCTGCTTGAATTCCTTATCGGTCATAAATGCTGTTGCACCTGCTTTAGCAGCTGATCTTTCATTTCTCTGATCTACAGTGCTTGGAAGAATAGATGGATCAAACATTAGAACTCTATCTGAAACCTCAGAAATTCTCTTGATGTTTGATAGACCTGAAGCATCCCAACCCGCATGTTGCTTGTCAATACCTACAGATGAAGCTTCTTTACCGTATCTACCAGCATTCCTTAGCTTTGGTTCGTAATTCTTATTTCTATCAGAAAAATACGCAGGTCTTGTCCAATCCATCCCAAACATTTCATTCTTACCATTTGCAATGGCTAGAAGTGAATTGGCTGGAATAGTTCCATACGTATTGTGGCGAGTTTGACTGTAATCAGCGTATGGGTTTGTCTTCTCGTTATCTGAGATGTAGAAGAAGATAGCGTTAGGGTGGGCTTTGGTCTTATACGCCTCAGCTGGGTGTAGTTCAACTACTTGATCGTCAGTAATTTCATCTAGCTTAACCTTAGTGAAATTATAAACTGCTTTCATTATGTCCTTCCTAGCTGAAGATAGACCAAGAATAGAAGATAGCTTTGAAGACTTAAATGCTTCGTTAACTTCTAATGACTCATTAACAAAGCTTTCGAATGTTGTGTGAATTTTATTCATTTTCGTTTACTGCTTTAATTTTAGATAGGATTCTCTGACCATACTTTGATAGTGTGATGCCATCTTCTGAAACGTTGAAGTAGTGGCGATTTGATTTCGCCCATCTTCTAGAAGCAGTAGAGAATTCCTTAATGATTGTTTCAAATTCTTCAGTCGTTACTTTACCATCTGCAATTGCTTCGATGATCTTGTCTCTGACTGGACCAAACTTAGATACTGTGATCTGTGGATAGTTGTCAGTGTAACGTCTTTTTAGAGTGATTTTACCTTCGGTGATTTGTTCACCTTCTAGGATTACGATAGACGTAAGGCCACCCTTTGTGAATGAATCAACGTCCATTTTGAACTCGTGACCCATGATTTCACTAAACATCTTAATCATGCCATAACCTTCAAGGGAAGATGGAGACATGTACGATGACATGTTCATTTGGAAACCACCTTTAACTTTAGAGATTCTTTTCAGAGCTTTATCAAAGCCAACCTCACTGAACACTTGTTGCATCGCATATCTGATGTCTTCCATGTTGTAACCTTTAGCTTCGTCAATTTCGCCTTCAATCTCAACTTCGTTTTCTAGAGATTCTGGTACGCCCATTGCAAATTTGCTTAGATCTGGTTCGTAGTCCATACCAAAGCCGTATCTTACGTAATTAGCGCCTTGAGTATCAACGAAAACACATTGACCGTAGTAGTCCTTAAGTTCACCTTGTTCGTGATTCAACCAAAGAATAAAGATCGTTTCAGTAGGTGTGTTTGCAAAATTAGCATAGATTCCTTTTGGTGCCATTTTACCCCAAACATCCTTAGATGTATAAACTGGAATGTGGGTTAGGTCTAGTTCTTTTTGCTGTGCGTCTTTCAGCTGAACAGCGTTTGAACCAAAAAGATCAGATGTATAAGCTGGCTTTCTCTCAATGTTTCTACCACCATAAGTTTTGAACAGGGTATAAGCCTGATCTTCGTTGTAGAATTCATTTAAGAATGTTCCAAATGACTCAAATACTCTCATTTTTAAGTGTTGTCTTTTTTAATATCTTATTCTATATATCACTTCAAACTGATACCATACGTTCCGCCCTGTGAACCGGCTGCATTAGTGAAGCTAGGAACTGAAGTAGCTACAATAGAACCATTACTATAGAAAGACTTGAATGATGATACGTCCATAATCAAGAACTTTCCATTTGATGTTGTGAATGCAATGTAATCAAAGTGTTCTTGTGAATGATAGTACTCAAAATACATTGTCAACATTTCTACGTGCCACTTAGTTGGGTTAATATAACCATCTTTAGATATTACATCGACTAGGATTGATCCATATTTTTTAACATCTAAATTCAACAAGTAGTTTGAGTAAGCTGAAATGATTTCCATTGAAATCATAGACAGATCTGACTTTGAAAATCCTCCTTTAAGTTGCTTAGCAATAGCCTTTAAGTTTTCTTCTAAGCCAGAACCTGCGGATTTACCAATGTTCCAGAAGTTATCTTTCCCGCTGTCTATTACTTCATGATTTACTTTAAGATTTTTTGAGATGTTTGAAACCGCGGTTGCAAGTTTATTTCTCATTTGCTTTGCATCTCCGTATCCACTTTGACCGATCAGTCTTCCGTTTGGTCCTTTAACCTCTAATTCAAGATCATCCACTATGACATCTCCCTTTTCACCACCGGAAGGTCTTCTTCCATCTTTAAGGATAGTACTAAGCCAAACTTCTCCGGGACCCATTGGTGGAGATGTTCTCCATGAAAATGCATAAAACTGCGCAGATGCTTTAGTGACTCCAATTGATGAATTAATTGAATTAGCATCTGAAACATTGTTTAACAGGCTACTCATTGAAATGGTTCTATTTAATAAGTATTCTGAAACAACTTTGATGTCAGAACCTCTAGAAATAGCAGAAAATAGAATCTCAGCTTGATCAGCTGGATAGCCTAGTGAGATTAAAAACGTGATAACTGCTTCCTTTGAAGAAGCCGAACTAACCAAACTCTTGATGTGATCTATAGTAGATGCATCTCTTGAATCTATGGTTCCAACCACATCTTTACCGATGATGACTGGTACTTCTGTTACTGCTTCATTAAGCTTTTGCTGAAGAGATTCAAATAGGATTCTAATGTTACCGTAATTAGCCATTATTTCTGTTAATGAATTGTTCAAAGGTCATTAGGCCTTCATTTACTTTTGACTCTGCAGCTGTCATAGCTTTTAAAAGCTCAGACTGTAGAACTGGGTACATTCCGTGAAGTGACTTTGGTGTCATTCTTTGAAACTCTGTCTTATTATCAGACATCATTGCGTTTCTAACCGCAGTTGCTGAGATGTCATCATCTGTTCTGTGAATTTCATGCATACCAAACTCAGGTAGAACGTTCAATTGTTCTCTGTACGTTTCTTTGTATGCCTGTGAAGAGTAAGCTGCCATTCTATCTGTACCTGTACCCCATAAGACTGGTTCGTACTTAGGTCTTAACTCGTTGAATAGGGCGTCAATTGCAGCGAATGGAACAACAATAATGTCCTTTAGGAACTTGTATTCCCTTTGAACTGCCTTAAACATTTTCATTTGCATTGCCTCGTCATAAGGTCTTTTGAATGCATCTTCCTTTTTAGCCGTCTTGGACTTAACTAGGAATACCACAACTGGCAAGCCGTTCTGATCATGTAGAGACTGAAGAACTTTAGCGTGACCTAGAGTAAAAGGTTGGAATCTGCCAACAAACATATTTACTTTTTGTTTACCATGTTCTAGGGTCTTAACCTTTAGGGCTTCATTAACTTCTCCTTCTGGAGCATCTTCCTGAATTGAAGACCACTTCTTAAATGATGTAAAGTCCATTACGTCGTTCTCTTCTAATTTTGCGTCAATCTGCTCGTAAATCTTATCGATGATCTCGTTTAGCTGTGCAACCATGTCCTCGGTTAGAATATCACTTGCCTTCTCTCTTTTATTTCTAAAAGAAGATAAAACAATTTTGAAAAGCTCAGATAGGATTGGGTTGTTGACGTATTTTAAGGTTTGTTCGTTTTTCAAAAACGCAGTGTTTAGATTAAAGGCTTCATTCTTTGCGAAATCAGCTGTCTCAAACTTAACACCAATATATTTTGTGGCATTAGCCTTAATGTAATCGTTAAATGATTCGGACATGATTTCTATAAATCTTCTGTCTTTCTTTTCTTCAACTAGTTTGTATTGTGAAAAATCATGGTTTGCGAAGTATTCAATAACGTCTACCATTGTGATTTGATAAACATCAGAAGACTTTCTTTCTGTTTCTTCATTCTTTCTTCTATAATCTTCTAGCTTGAAAGACTTCATTGATTTGCCATCAACGAACGAAACAACTAAACCATCAATTTCTTCATTAACTGATTCATTCAGCGCAGTTCTAGACATGCCTGAATTAAAAATGTTATAGATGTCTCTGGTGAATGAACGATTTTCGTATACTTTTTCAAATTCATTATCGTTCATTTCTAGAATTTTGATCAATTGCTCCTTCTGGAACATCGTCAGCATGCCTTCGAAGATCACAGGTGGCTTTTGAACATCAAGTTTCTTTGCCCACTTGTTTAGGACCTCAGTGTCTCTAATCACCTTAGAAACCCTGCCTGATTCGTTAAGAACCTGGATATGTGTTAGAATTAAATTATTCTTAGGAAGAAGAGCGTACTTAAAATTTGGAGTTTCATTTTCAATCAGATAATCAAAACCAAACTTCCAATCCTTCGGCATGTCGTTCTTCATTTCATCACCTAAACCTTGAAAGTGACGAATAGCATTTTCATAAAATCTAACGATAGTACGATCTACAATGTCCATAGCTCTTTCAGAACCTGATTTGTAGTACTTGTTGGTTAGATCATCTCTTCTGACGTGAAATGATGAAGCAGCGATCTTCTCAACAACGTGAACCTTTTGGGTTAACATTGCCATGAAGTTTTCGCGATTCGTATCGTTGAAGTGATCTCTAAGTTTAGGTAGTGCCATTTTTATCTTCCGTATTTAATAATACCCATTAGCTGGTTGATTGCAGCAAAGGTGCCAGTTAGCTTATATATTTTACCCTTATACTTGAACACTAGACCTTCAGAAGGAATGATTGAATCAATTCCACCAATTCTTGAAAGTCTGTCAAGTTCAGCTTCAACCTTTTGAATTTGCTTAACGTCTCCGCCTTTCTTAATCTTACCCGCCTCTGTTCTAATCTGATCGTGAAGTCTTTGCATTTCCTGATCAGGTGAAGCAGCCAAGAAGTTTGAAGCATTCTTTAGAACCTCAGAACCAAACTCTAGGAAAAGATCTTCAAACGGTCTAATGTTTTCTTTGTATTTCTTACCAGCATCCATCTTATCGTATTGCTTGATCTTATCCATACCTGCAGCGTCAACGAGTTTGGCCATGGCTCTAAAGTCCATGCCTTGTTTGTTGTTATAAGCCCATCTCTGAAGAAGACCTTCTTTTACGTCTTGTGGAAGGTTAGGGAATGAAGCATCAATCTCTTCTCTCCACCACATTTCATGATAACGTGAAACCTCATCTGAATCAGAAAGCTTGTAACGATTCTTAAGGTCTTCAATCTTCTTCATGAAATAAGGTAGCTTGGCAGAAAAGTCTTGGTGCTTTCTCAGAACAAGAACCTGTGGAGGAATGATCGTGAATGTTTTACCAATGTGAGCATTAACGTCTTGTAGAATCTTTGTAAGCTCTTTAGCTGCTCCAGGACCAGACTCACCGGTAATGTTTCCGTTACCGTCAGTGTATTTAATTCCGTGGAACTGAATTACATCTTTATCGTAATTGATGACATTAGAGTTACCCGAAAAGATTAACTCCATATTCATGAAGTTCTTACCGCCGTCAAAGTATTTTTCTTGTGAATCTGACTTCAATTTGCCTAGGGCTGAAGCTAAATCATTAGCTGCCATAGTAAATGTCTTACGAACTCCCTCTGAAGGGTGATCAGCAAACATTGAAGTAACTCCACTAAGGTCCAATGGGTTTTTCAACTGACCTGCATTTCTTGCAAACATTGTAACGCCATCTTTAACTGTTGCAAAGATGTTTTGACCATCTGTTTTTTCAGTTGGATCTTCTTCGAAGTTCAATTCTCCCTTTAGACCTGCTTCAATCATGGCTTTAAAGTCGCCAAACGTTAGATCTTTGTCATCAAACGGATGTGACATGTGACCAGCAGCACCACCCTCTAAAACGAGGTCAGAGCCGGCCAAGCTTTGACCTGCTCTTTCAACGATGAATTGGTTATAAGTTAATAATTTCATTAGATTTTGTCTTGAAATACTATTTTACCGGTAGCATCTTCAAGTGTGAAATGATAACCGGACGTTGGGTAACGCTTTTTAAGAGTTGTCCAGTTCGCTGGAACGGCGTCGGGAATGTTAATTACTTCTTGATGAATGACTGCTCCAACTTGTTGGCCTTTAGCATGAACTACTAGCGTCACTGGGAAGGCAGCATCTTTCAATGATTTCTTAATCTTTGAGAAAGATACTTCTTCGTTAACAAAAGCTTCGTATAGTTTTACTCTTTGCATCATTAATCTTGAATGTTTAAAGCGGCTTTAATATCTTCAATTGTTACCTTTTCATAGCCAACTGAAGAGTGAATACTCGTCTTTTTAGCTCCAATTTTTAGCTTGCCTTTCTTATCAGCTTCAACATAAACGAATGCAGGTTGTCCGCCAACCATACCGTCTACTCTCTGATAGAAGTAACCGTATTCTGATTTGATGTACTCTCCTGGTTTAACGTCAGATCCGGCTTTACCTTCATTAACAAATGCCTCGTACAATTTTACGCGTTTCATAGTGACCATGGGTGATTTTTAGCAACCAACTTTTTACCGTGAATAAGACCTAGAACATCTCTATCCTTTTCACTGTGTTGTAATTTGAATGTGTCGTGGTCATATTTCCAATGAGCCTCTTTAGAACCTTTACGAAAACCGTATGTCATATCTTGCTTCTTATCATAAGCTACCATGTTATCAGGGTGAAGCTCCTTGTATGATTCAACAAATTTGTTGTACTCATAAGGAGTCATCTGATTATAGGTCATGAAAATACCTTCAGAGATGAACTGTTCGTATAGTTTAACGTGTTTCATAGGGCTAATATAACCAAAAAACCCGACCCGGAAAAATCCGGGTCAGATTATTTTTATCCTTTAGCGATCTTTGCAAGCTCTTTAGCAACGTTCTTTGCTTCAGTGCCTTTTAGACCACCTTCTGTTTGAACAAGATTGAATAGCTCGTCTTCTGACATTGATTGAAGTTCAGACTCAGAGTGCTTACCTTTCTTTAGATCAACTAGAGACACATAAAGTTCCATTGCCTTTTGCTCGTCTTTAGCTGCCTCTTCAACCTTGTAAGTCTTACCATCAAATTCAAACTCTTCTTCACCAGCTTCTTTAGCCTTTCTTACTGCGTCACCGAAAGCATTGCCTTCTTCAACTTCATCAGCCTCGCGAACTGGAACAATACCTAGTTTGCTAGATGCTTTGCCGAGGTTGTTTTCAACCGCTTCAACGTTTTTAATGATATTCTGAATGGCCTTTCTCCAAGTCGAGTCAGTTGTTTCTTCAGCTAGATCATTTAGCTTTGAGTATAGATCTTCAATTAGACCACCAACCTCGTCGTAAATGTCAACTTCAGCTTCATTAACTACTGATTCTGAAAAACTTTCGATATCAGAGTATTTGAATTCATGCTCTTCGCCGTCTTGATCTAAAGCCATGATCGTTTTATCACCCCACATAGCAGCATTATCGTCGTTACCATTATTTGGATTATAGATGATGTATTCTTTACCTTTTACTAAGATCATTGCATCATCTGAGTTTTCAATAGCTTTTAAAAGCTTCTTCTTATCGTACTTTGCTTCAGTAACAACCGATTCAAATGCAGGTTTTAGATCTCTATCTCCATAAATGTCGATCATGTACCACTTGCCATCTCTTTCGTCATAAAGGTATGCATATTCTGCACCATTAGCGTCAGCGTCGTTGATGTACTTCTTCAAATTCTTAACTGAACCCTTAAGAGGTGTCATAGAGTTTTTATCGTTATAGAACTTAATCTTATTGATGTCAGCCTCTAGACCTGAATTATCTCCCTTTGTGATAACTGCATCAACATCAGAACCAGATTTGTAACCTTTCTTAATAACTGGCAACATGTGTTCTGGGTAAGAATCGTAGTGAGTGTATACTGATGCAATCTCGCCTGACTTATAAATCTTACCGAATTGGCCTCTTGTACCTTCTTCAATGATTTGCTCTAGAGAGTTTAGGTTAACTGACTCGTTAAGATTGAATTTTGTGATAGCGTTAAGAAGCTTATCAGCTGCGTCGCTTTCACCAATTTCTTTTAGGTAGTCAACCGTACCGTTAGCGATTGCATAACCGTCCCACTTAGCAGCGTTAGCGATGTCTGAATAAACTTGACCTTGGCCCTTTGCTCTCGATGCAGAACCGATTGCCTTTGACGTAACGATTTCTTGGTGGAAGTTAGCATCTTCCATTGCATCAGCGTAAACCTTAGCGATTGCATTTAGTTCTTTAACGCCTGACTTTTTCCAAGCATTGACTACTGAACTACGCTCTCTTTTGCCTTCGTTAACTTCTTCGGTTTCCTTTGCTTCCTCTGTCTCAGATTCTTTCAAAGTGATTGGGTATTTCTTACCGTTCCATTCGAACTCTTTTTTACCCTCTCTTTTTGCCTTTGAAGCAGCGAAAATGAAAGCTCTACCTTCAGCAATTCCAGCCTCTTCTTCGTTTAGATCGAATAGTTCGGCGGTGAAAGCCTCTAACTGATCTTCTGTAAGTTCAGAAGCTCTAGTTACGTTATATTTCTTCAGAAGCCCATTAAATGAAGCGGCCGCTTCACCTCTTGAAACTTCTTTTTGTTGGTTCTCGGCCTCTTCTCTAAGCTGTGTTTTTAGCGTAGAAAATGACTTGAAATTTTGAATACGTTCCATTTGCAAATGATTATGTATTTTTGTAGTATGTTATCTTAAGACTATATATCACCCTCAAAGGTTACCCTTTTAATTTCATATCTAAACTTTTCTTGTCTATAGATCTTTTGGCGGGCAATACCGTGTTTATATAGGTAGTTGTGATGGCCTTCGTATGTAATATCGTCAACGAAGTCAATGATATTTACAGCGTCCTTTGATTCATGCTGTCTAAGACCACGACCAATTGACTGTCTAATAATGATCTCGGATTTGAAAGACTCGGTGAAAAAGATGTTGTGAATCTTTTTAATTGAGATACCTGTCGAGAACGTTCCATAAGACGCAACGATGATAATGTCATCACCCTGTTCCATCTTCTTTTTATATTCTTCTCTAATATCCTTATCAGTTCCTCCATCAACATAGTAGACTGCCTTGTTACTTCTTCTACGAAGTTCTTCGTATAGTCTTTTACCGTGTTCAATTCTATGGAATAGCACAAGTGAGTTGTTTGGAATCTTAGCGATTACTTTACTAATAAAGTTTAATCTTCCAGGTGATTGTATAATGTAGTTTTGTTCAAGCTGAAATACGTCTTTATTTTCGTATCTGTTTGTTGACAATTCCATAAACGCCTTACGTGCTGTTTCTGGTGCGTAATTCATTTCAATTACTTTCACATTACACTTTGCAATATGACCTTCATCTTGTAAAAAAGCGGCCTTAACCTCAGTGATAAGAGGTCCAGTATGTGACATTAAGGTTAAACGATCTAGTGTGTTATCCTTTGGAATAGTACCTGATAAACCAAACCTATAGGTCGCGTTTTCACACTTCTGTAGAATGGTTTTGATTGAGGCTGATTTGGCCTTGTGCGTTTCATCGACAATCACACAATCAAACTGTTCAAAGAAGTCTTTTCCCTTTTTAACTAGTGATTGATATGTTCCTATAACAATATTTCTAGAATCTTTGATCTTTTGACCAGCATAAACTTGCTGAATCATCATTTGAATTCTATTCTCGTAATTGTATTCTCCAAAGTCCTCAGTTGCTTGAACAACCAGGGATACGTTAGGTACGATAAACAAGATCTTTTTGGCCTTTTGTTTCTCTAGCATATATGCAACTGCCATGAAAGAAATCATTGTCTTACCGGCTGATGTAGCAAGCTCAGATAAAGAGCGTCTGAATTTTAGAATGTTAAATGCGGCTTCTATTTGATAGTCCCTTGGAGTCATTTCTGATCTTTCAAAAAACTCAAGAGACCATTCTTCGAATCCTTCTGATGTTATGTCTTTGTCAAACAGCCGAGTAATGCCATTGATCTTAAGCTCATAGTTGTAGCTCTTACAGATCTTCATCACTTCTTGCCATAAACCAGAAGGAATCCACTTATCGTCTTTTACATACGAGATGTAGCCGTCCCAAACACCCCTTTTAACTAGGGGGTTGAAACGCCAACCCTCGATTCGACGAGTCATCGATATGTTCAACTGCTCAAGTTCAAGATCAGTTGCCTGATCAATTCTTAAGAACTGAGCGTTGTCAGTTAGAGTTAGCTCCACTCATTGGTTGAGCATTTTTATTCTCGCAATTACAGACCGTTCAACTGTAATTTATTGCGAACGGCCCAACTCATATTGTCTAGAGTCTTAACCGATTCACGCATGAAATCCATCTGTGTTTCTAATAGGGATAGAATCATGCTCTCATCTGACATATCGGCTTTTAAGAACGATTCCCTTTGTTTGTCAGTGAGTTTATAATCATATTCGTAATACTTGATGAAAGACTCTTTATAGGTCTTTGACAGTTTACGTTCCTGTTCCTTGATCTTGATGTTCAATTGTGCTATCTGTTCAATGATGATTTGGCGATAAGATGGAATTGTCACCATTGCATCATTTAAGTCATCAACGTTCTTAAAGGCCTTTGCAAGCTCTCTAATCTTTGAAGTCCATTCTGATCGCTGATTTCCAAGGTACTGATCAACTTGTACTATTTTGTTTTTCTCTACTTGCATTGGTTACATTTAAAAAAGTTGACCTTTGTTGTTTTTCAACGGGGTCCATGGATTTGCAGTTAACTTCTTTTTCATCTTTGGCGTGCTAAATTCTAATCCTACCTCGCTAAATGAAATATCGATTTGATCGAAATCAATCAACGCTTTCATGTTTTTGCGACCATCGTGGTCTTCGTGAAACTGGTCAAGTTCCTTTTCCATCCAATCAAAACTAATCATACGTACAAGGCATCTAAACGTGAATCTGTAAAATACTGATTGATTTTGCTTAGAGGTGAGGTGTTCTTAATTTCAAAACACTTCTTAACCAGATCGTTTAAATCCTTTATACTATCTGAATATATATTCATTTTCGTATCGTCTAGGAATTTAGACCACATGAAAACTTGTTTACCCTTCTTTAGTTTCTCTAACATCTTCTTTTTACCCGTTTCGTCATTATCAAACATGTAACGGATTGTTGGAATCTCGTCTAGCTCGGTAGTTGAACGACCAGCCGTTGCAAGAGCAATTGAATTGCTCATAAACTTTGCATCAAGAGGTCCTTCAAACACTGTTACTGGTCGACCCATATCAGCGTACATTAGACCAAACAGAGTTGATAGTTTATTAACGGCAATGACATCATCTCCTTCAACTGGAAATGGACGATTCATTTCTTCATACAATTTTTCAAGATCATACGTCAAATACTTTGATCGTGCATTCTTGCCTAATTGACGACTTTGACAACTTAAGATTTTACCGTCAGGTGTCTTGTTTAGAATCCACAATCTTTTGCCCATATCTGAAAAAAGAAAGTCATCGATGTGACGATGTAACAATCTTCCTCTTAGATAGAACCATGCAAAATCGCCAGGTTGAATAGATTTGGCCTTAAAGAAGGCCTTAAAATCCTGTACGGGTATTGCAAGTTCTATTGCATTATTATAAACCGAATGCTGAAGAGTTTGAATGTCTTTAACGTCAATCTTCTTTTCCCTAATGTATTCGATGATTTGAACTGTTTCATCAGTTGAACCTGCTCGTAAACCATGATCCTTTAAGAATGTATTCAGATCAGTGTGATGACTACAATTATAACAGTGAAACTGAAGAGTATCCCAAAAAAGATTGCCTCTCTTTTTGGTATGATCCTCTGTGGAATCCCCACAATAAGGACATGCCAGGTTCAAACGACCTGACATTTCCTTAATCATTTGTTTGGGAGAGGCAGAGTGGTTTTCTACAACCACCTGCTTCACCAAACTTCTGATTTTTTGCTTTAAATCTTCTGATAAATTAGATGTCGAGGTCATTCAAGAATGATTCCAAGTCATCATCATCGCTTACTTTAGCAGTGCTTCCTGCTGGTTCTGAAGATACATTATCCAAGTCGAACGCAGCTTCTACTTCAGGAGTATATGCTTTCTTTGCAACGGGAGCTGATTTTGAAGTCACTGCTGTCATTGCTTCACTTGGGTTAACATATTGACCAAGTACTGAATTTACAAAGTCACGTGTTTGATCGTCCCATACTTTGTATTCATATACTTCTAGCTTTGGAGCCTTATCCAATTCAGTCTTGATGGATGCCATCGCTTCCTTGGTACGTTCAGCTGCTTTACCATCTACGATAACTGCAGATCGAGAAGAAGAGAACTTAGACTTATCGTAGTTGTTGTACTCGCCTTGGCGTGTAATAATCAACTCGAAGTTCTTACCTTCAAACAAGTCAAATACTTGAGTTGACTCGCCGAATGAAGGCTTCAATTCCTCATCAATCTTTTCTTTGATCTTGTAACCAAATTTGAAGATCATGTATTGACCTTCTAGCTCAGGACGTTGTGGATCCTTGATGATTTTAATGAGCGAGTAGTACTGCTCACGGCGCTTTAGCTTTTCAGACATCTTGCGATCAACTGCTGAGTCTGATTTGCGAAGGCGAAAGAATGCATCCTGAATTGGACACTTTTCACCGACTGATGCAGGTGAATCGATCAAACGACCAGTGCCAGAGGCGTCAGTCATCCAATGGACATACTTGCGAACCAGTGATTTACGTGGGTTTTCAGGGTTTGGTACGAAGCGAATAAGTGCTTTGTAAGTACCGTCTTTACCGTCATCTGCGGTAGGTTTGTAGATAACCTCTTCTCGTGTGTTTGAGGCTGTCTCGTGTGTGTCTACGTCTGAGACACTCAGATTAAAAATGTCAAAATCTGCCATGTTTCCTTTAAAAATTGTTAAACTTAAATTATCCCGTTAATGTGTCTTTTAGAGAAACTTTAACAATACTTATATCTACAAACTTAGGTTTGTTTCATAAGCATAGAAATTACTTACTCCCATTTGTCTCGTGTACCGTACCGTCAGGTGCATGATATTCCGTGTCGCTAATCTTGACATAACCTGTCTTAGTTATGAAGGCTTCTGCTTCATCTTGTGTGATTAGCTTATAATTGAGCATGTTGTCGACTATGTATAGCAGACGAAAGAACTCTACGGAAGTTAGTGTTTTCATATTCTATATATCCCGCCCGTAGAGATTTGTTTACACTAAACTTATTATCTGATTATATTTAATGGTCTCTGAAACAATCGGGCCCAGGAAGCATAGAAGGATTGGTTCTAATCCTGGGTTGAAGGTTGCAACGACAGTAAATACATTAAGAGGAAGGCAGCGTCGACCAAGTCATCTAAAGGTTTCACTAGTTTTTTCTCATCACGAAAGGGTTGACAAAAAGAATGAAATTCAGAGGACTGAAAGGAGTCACTGTCAACAAACGCTTTCCACATCGCTTCCTTGTTCATGTTACCTTTGCCAGCAAACTTCTTGATTGCGGTTGGAGCAATAACGTCAAGGTCTTCAACGTTCAAGGTTTCAATCAATTTACATTTAAGGATTGATGCAGCTGCTTGAAGATCCAGCAGGGAATTGGTACCAAATCTAGAAGTACCATAAGAAGCACCCTCAAAATAAATCCTGTAAGGTTTAGAGGGATCAGTGTGCTCAATGATCATTGCCATTAGATTTTCGGCAATGTTAATATGTCGATTAACTCTAGTGAGTTCGTGTTTAGAAATATCAGGTTCGTCTTGAAAAACAAGACTAACGTCCGATAGCTTAGCCATCTCTTGTTGAGCGGCTTTATCCTTCTTTGTAGATTTTGTAGAATTTAGGTATGAAATCCAATGAGGCTTTCCATCCTTTAAAACGCAAACACCCGGAGAATTAATAGAGAAGTCGATTCCGACGTAGTTCATTAAAATATGTTCTTACCAAGACTTGCACCTAGAGCGGCACCAACGAGTCTTGAAGTTAATAGATCGTACATTAAGCCCTTTTCAATACCAAGAGTCTTAGCCAGAAGTTTACCAACAGATTTACCAAGTGCAAAACCGGTTAGACCTCCTAAAATAGAACCCAGAACACCTTCATTCGTAAGTTCAACGTTAAACTTATCGATATCGTACGTACCGTCTTCGTTTTTATATTCAGCAAGAAATGCGTCAACAGCTGCGTCAACTCTTTCTTCGAGTTCGTCAGTCCATTCAGATTGCAATGACTCGTTAAGGGCATTCAATTCTGCCTCTGTAACGTTCTGTGCTTCAAGATATTCGATAAAAGTTCTCATACTCTATATATTAGTCTAATTCGTTAATCAAATTAAATTTGTTATAATAGAACCCACAATCAAACGTAGTGAATTCAGCAACATTCTGACTCATGTTTAATGATAGTTCGTTAATACTATTGTAAATTGGCTTCTCAAAAACGGCGCTCATCACATGAAGACCTTCCGAATCTAGGATCTGAAGTTTCAAATCGTCAGTATAAGATTCTCGATTGTCACGATTATAATAGTACAATAGAGTGTCCGTCATAATCCAATAATTAATGAAACCATCAAGGAGTTGCATAGTTACAGTGAACTGCCTTGTGACTAGATTTTGAATTGGAATTAAACCGCGCTTATAAGTAACAGTACCAT
>Ga0255752_10002138_pt1 | contig 22195 bp, 31 predicted proteins | sample 011ome_25_FD_179952 | JGI IMG/M metagenome (GOLD analysis project Ga0255752, IMG submission 179952) | Coastal salt marsh microbial communities from the Groves Creek Marsh, Skidaway Island, Georgia - 011512CT metaG (version 2) | ecosystem: Environmental > Aquatic > Marine > Intertidal zone >... | reverse complement strand
ACGGCAGTACACGAGGCAATACTTGAGCCAAAGGAATTTGATAAGAAATATGCCATTGTTGATTATATACCAAGAGGGGAAGGGTATATGAAAAAGAGAAAACAACAACAAGAAGATCACAAGGGGAAGGAACTTTTATACATCAGCAATGACAAGGAACAACCGGGAAATATTATACTGAACATCAAAAGGCAATTTATGGACAATGATTTGGCTATATTTTACACCAAGGGGGATGTTGAATTATCCCACTACGGAATGCATAATGGTGTTCCGGTTCGTGTTCGCCCGGATGTAAAAGGTGATGGTTGGATCAGCGACATCAAAACTTGTCAAGATAATTCGCCAAGGGCGTTTTTAAGGGACATCTACAATTATGGGTATCACCTACAAGCGGCATTTTATTCTGATGCATTAGGATTTGATCCTAAGAGATTTCGTTTTATTGCAATAGAAACCAAGCATCCATTTTCGGTGGTTGTTTATGGGCTAAGCGATGAGATGATCGACAAGGGTCGTTTGGCATATCAAAACGCATTGGAACAATGGGATGAATATTTACAGACCGGAATCGCAAATGGCTATGGAACAAGTGAAATGGCAAAGGATGGTTCTTTAATTTTATAAATATGGAAACACTTACACCCGAAATTATTAAAAAAGAAGTCGATTACTATTTTGGATTCGACATTGCAAGAAAAACAAGATTGAGAGAATTTATTGATGCCCGGTCAATTTATTATAAATTGTCAAGGGATCACGTTAGACCGATTTCATATCGTGTTATTGGCGAAAAAGTAAAAGTAAATCACGCTACCGTTTTACACGGCATTAAAACAATTGAAAACATTTTTCAGTACAACCAAGACCCATTTTTAAAAGAAAAATTTGAATCAATAGAAAAAAATATTATGCCGAATAATTTTAATAAGTATCTCACCAAAGAGGATCAATTTCAAAACGCCGTGATGCAGTATTTCAAGATGCAATATCCGGATGCATTTGTGATCCATTGTCCAAATGAGGGTAAACGAACACCATTTGAAAGATTCAAGTTTAAAAAACTCGGAGGGGTTGCCGGTGTCCCGGATGTTCTTTGTTTTGATTCTAAGGGCGATTTTAATGGCTTAGCAATCGAATTAAAGATCAAACCAAACAAACCTACCGAAAACCAACAAAAGTGTCTTAAAACGCTTGAAAATAAGAATTGGAAAACTGTCGTTTCTTACGATTTTGATGAATGTAAACAAATAATTGATGAGTATTTTGGAATCATTTGAATATATTAGTGGAGTATATGCTTTAATAATGAGCATTGGTGTTTTAATTTTAATGTTTAGTAAATGAGTATTCACGAATTTAAAAACGTATTTTGGAACGAGATTGACCAACGAGTATGGCGAACCAATACATCAATGGATGATATTTCCATCCGGTATGATTATGTTGGAAGAATGACTGAGGCAGAATTTGAATTGCTTGTGGAAATACTTTTTGAACTGTTCGATGACCGTAAAATTACAATAAAACAATTTCGAGATATTTTTGTTGACCTAAGAGGATTTTGCAATCAAATTAAAGATTTAACAGAGGAATAAAATGAAACCAAACTATTATGCAATCATCCCGGCAGATGTCCGGTATGATGAGAGATTGACCCCAAATGCCAAATTACTTTACGGTGAGATAACCGCACTTTCGGGAAAAAATGGTCAATGTTGGGCATTAAATGATTATTTCGCCAAATTGTATAAAGTAGATAAAAGGACAATTACAAGGTGGATCACAGACCTTAAAAATTGTAATTATATATCAGTTACCATAAAAAGAGATTCCGAAAATAAAATCATTGAACGTATAGTCAAAATTGTCGGGAGGTCACGACAAAATTGTCGGGAGGGTATAGACAAAATTGTCCGAGATAATAGTATAGTAAATAGTAATAATATTATAAATATTAATAACCGCAAATCAAAAACAAGCAAAAAAGTGTCTGATTTTGCGGACAACTATATTAAATGCTATGATGCCATAATTGAATTGTTTCCTCAAAGAACAAGACCAAAAACAACGGCACAAAAAATTAAATGGTTGGACACTATCCGATTGGCAGATGAAAAAGATAATTGCAACCCACGGCAACTTTGGTGGATTGTAAACAAGGCAAGGAATGATTCGTTTTGGCAAAAGAATGTTTTAAGCATTCCGGAACTCAGAAAATCAAAAGAGGGCAGACTGCCAAAATTAGAACAATTAATTCAAAAACTTGGAGGAAGGGAATTTGATGCACTACGATAAAAACAAAACAAAACAAACCGAAAAAAGGTGTTTAGATGCACTTTCAAAGTATGGCGATTTTAAATTGTCTGAAGATGAGTATTCGCCTTTTGATTTGTATGGATATACCAACAACGTAAAAACGCTAATTGAAATCAAAGAACGATCTGAAATGTGGGATCGATGGTATATTGAAAAACAAAAAATCGACAACCTTAGAAAACTAAAACACAAAACAAAAGACCCCTTGAGAATTTACCTTTTGATCGTTGTTAAAAATGATGGGTTTCTTTTCAAGGTTGATGACATATTTGAAATGGGAAAAATTGAACGGATAAGAATGAATAAACAAACATCAAAAGATTTTCCGCATATAGATATAAAAATCAGAAAAGAAATTATTAATTTTCACCACCAACTAAACTTATTAAAACTTAAATTAAATGATTGATGAATTTCTAAGCCTTGGCATTGAACTTAAATCAAACGCCAACGTACAAAAAACAAAATGTCCAAAGTGTTCTCACAAAAGAAAAAATAAATCCGACCCTTGTTTGTCGGTAAATATTGAAAAAGGTGTTTACAATTGCCACCATTGTAATTGGTCAGGCAATGTAAAATTCAAGCCGAAAAAGGAATATATAAAACCGGTTGAAACTAAAATTGAATTATCTGATCGGACAATTGGATGGTTTAACAAAAGAGGTATTTCTACCGCTACCCTATCCCATTGGAAAATTGGCGAATCAACCGAATACTTTCCACAAGTAGATAAAAGGCGGAAAGCAGTTAATTTTAATTACTACCGAAATGGCGAACTGATAAACACCAAATTCCGGGATGGTGAAAAGAACTTTAAAATGGTTAGCGGTGCGGAACTGATATTTTACGGCATTGACAACATCAAAGAAATGGACACCATTTACATTGTCGAGGGCGAAATGGATGCATTGTCATTATCGGAATCGGGGATTTATTCCGTTTGTAGTGTCCCCAATGGTGCATCAAAGGGAAATCAACGCCTTGAATATCTTGACAACTGCTTTGAATACTTTACAGAAAAAAAGGAAATAGTATTATGCACCGACAACGATGATGCCGGTTTATCACTTAGAAATGAACTTGCAAGGCGATTCGGAAAATTTCGTTGTAAGTATGTTGACTTTGGAGAGTACAAAGATGCCAACGAGGTACTCACCGAAAAAGGTGCAGAAACATTACGATCCATATTAAAAGAAACTAAGTCATTCCCACTTGAAGGGGTGATCAACATCAATGACATTTGGCAAGATGTTATCAACTATAATGAAAAAGGGATAGTCAACTACTCAATTCAACTTGCGGACTCGGATGAGTGGTTTAAAATGGCTTTTGGGGAGTGGTCAACCATTACCGGAATACCTAATTCAGGAAAGTCAGATTTTGTCGATCAAATATCTTGCAATCTTGCCCTTAAATATGGATTTAGAACTGCATACTTTTCCCCGGAATCGTTTCCCTATGAAAGCCACATAAAACGATTGGCAAACAAACTCAACGAAAAGCATTGCACAACCGATGATTTAAACCGGACAAAAAACTTTATTGAAGAGCATTTTTACTTTGTGAAAATAGACCTTGAAAATCTAACGCTGAAATCGATACTTGATAAATTCCGGGAACTCGTATTTCAAAAAGGAGTCAACGTTTTGACAATTGACCCTTGGAATATGCTTGACCATTCGGCACAAAAAGACCATTCATATATCGGGAGGGTACTTTCTGAGATAACCCAATTCGTACAACAGACAAACACCCATTTATTTTTGGTCGCACACCCAAGAAAAATGGAATCTGAAAACGGCATCTTTAAAATACCAACGCCCTACGACATATCCGGGTCATCTGATTTTTTCAATAAATCTTATAATTGTTTAACGGTTTACCGGTCAATTGGCGAACGAACAATGTATGAATCGGATTCGGTGCAAGTACATATCCAAAAGGTAAAAAGAAAAGAAAACGGTAAACAAGGATATTTCACCGTTGCACCGGACTTTAAAAATGGGGGTGTATATAAACCAATCGATGAAAAGAAAAACAGAATAACAGTCGTAAAAGACACAATACCTTTTTAATTATGAAAATTTTAAATTTATATGCTTGTTTAGGCGGTAACAGATTTAAATGGGATGAAGTAACAAATGTTGATGTTACTGCTGTTGAATTAGACCCCGAATGTGCAAAATTATATCAAGAAAGATTTCCGAAAGACAAAGTTATTGTTGCTGATGCACATCAATATTTATTAGATCACTATAAACATTTTGATTTTATTTGGTCATCACCGCCTTGTCCGACACATAGCCGAGCGAGGTTTTGGGGAATTGGTGCAAATGGTAAAAATCCAGTTTATCCTGATATGAAATTATATCAAGAAATACTTTTTTTAAAACATCATTTTAAGGGTAAATATGTTGTAGAAAATGTTATTCCATATTATGAACCGTTTATAATTCCACACAAAAGAGGAAGGCATTTATATTGGACAAATTTTAATTTACCAAATAATTTAAATGATAGAAGAATTGCAATATCACAAACAAAAAACGAACTTAAAAGTTTATCTAAATTTCATAACATTAATTTGAAAAAATATCAAGGGAAACAAAGTAAAATTAAAATCGGAAGAAACCTTGTAGATTATGAAGCTGGAAGAACAATATTAGAAACAGCTTTAGGAATTATACGAAAACAAAACCAAACGCAATTAGAGATGTTTTAATGAATCTAAACGAGTATTTTGATGCGTTCCGTTGGTGTGAAAACAATTCCATACGATGCTATCCAAAACCAAAGGGCAATGAATTTATTTTGGTTTATGAGATCAATGGACAAGCCAAAACATCCGGCAAAACGTATTCCAAAAAAGAATATGACACCAAGTGGAAAGAATTTTATATTTACCTTTACAAAAAATTTAAGGATGTTTGAAGTTGAATTTTTTCCCCTTTACGGTTTCACGGTTGGTTTTAATTATTCTAACGATGATCTTTTAGACATAATTGAGGAAAAAGATTTTAAACACACCATCCAAGTGTTCATTGGAATATTTGGATTCAACATTAATTGGTACATTGATAAATAAAAAAGGGAATGGGAAAAAGGGTAAACATTTCGGTAATCAAACCGAATGAGGAAAATCCTCGTTTTATAACTGACCAAAAATTCAAAAAGTTAGTTAAATCAATCAAAGAATTTCCCGAGATGCTTGAAGTCCGACCACTTGTTGTGGATGAAAACTTTATGGTATTGGGTGGAAATATGCGTTTAAAGGCATTAAAATCTGCCGGTGTTTTTGAGGTTCCAATCCAACAAGTAAAAGGATGGACTGATGACCAAAAAAAGGAGTTTATAATCAAAGACAACCTTGGATATGGCGAATGGGATTGGGATATTGTTGCTAACGATTGGGACATACAAAAATTAAAAGATTGGGGAATGGATTTGCCGGATTTTCCCGATCCGGAACTTGATGCACAGGAGGATGATTATGAGGAACCCGATGATTTAAAAGTGGATGTTGTTTTGGGGGATTTAATAGAGATAGGTGAACATAGACTTTTGTGTGGTGATTCAACTGATGCTGACCAAGTGGCAAAGTTAATGGATAATGAGGAAGCTGATATGGTTTTTACTGATCCCCCTTATGGAATAGGATATGAATATAATTCACATAAAGACACAAAAGGTGATGAATATTTAAAATTTTGTGATCAATGGTTTGATATTTTAAAAGAACAAAATAAACTTATCGTGATTACAACAGGATGGAAATATAAAAAATATTGGTGGTCAAAAGAACCCAAAGACGAAATGACTTGGTTTGATAAAACAAAACAATCAGGGGGTTCATCTTTTCATTTAAGAAAGACAGAACCAATCTTTATTTATGGAAAAGTAAATGAAAAATACACTTGGGATGTTTTTGAACATACATCCGATAGAGGTGATGGGATGCGTGAACTACACACTTGCCCAAAACCAATAAATTTTATATCTGATTTAATAAAACCACAAGTAAAAAAAAATAAAATTGTTTTAGATGTTTTTTTGGGAAGTGGCACAACAATGATTGCATCACACCAATTAAAACGCAAATGCTACGGAATGGAACTTGATCCAAAATATTGTCAAGTTATAATTGATCGAATGATAAAACTTGATCCAAATATTAAGGTAAAAATCAATGGCAAAAAATATCACTAATTTTGTAATATGAAACAAAATGCAACGGCTATAAAAAAGAAAGCAATGATCGAGGCATTGGAAAAAACCCTTGGGGTGGTTACAACTGCCGCAAAGATGGTTGGCATTGATAGGGTTACCCATTACCGGTGGTTGGATGCAGATAAGGAATATCGTGAAAATGTTGATGATGTTCAAAATGTTGTCTTGGATTTTGCTGAATCGGCATTGCATAAGATGGTTGAAAATCACAACCCGGCGGCAACTTTATTTCTATTAAAAACAAAAGGGAAAAAACGAGGATATATTGAACGCCAAGAAATTGCCCACGAAGGAAATGTCCAATCTACACTAATAGAATGGAAACCGGCAGACAAAGAAAAGTAGAACAAAAGTGCAATCGCCAATTCTACGATTTAATTAATTCAGATAAAAGATTCAAAGTCCTACAAGGAGGGACACGAAGTGGTAAGACATACGCCATCTGTCAATATGTAGCTTACATTCTAACGACTGCAAAAGAGCCACTAACCATTTCCCTTATCAGAAAAACATTACCGGCGTTAAAAGGCTCTATTCAAAGGGACTTTATTTCTATATTAGAACAGACCGGAATGTATTTCGATGGCAATCACAATAAAGCGGAGAATACTTTTCGATATGGCAAACACCTTGTTGAATTTTTATCTGTTGATGACAGTCAGAAAATCCGTGGTCGAAAAAGAAATATTGCCGTGTTGAACGAGGCAAACGAATTGTTGCTTGAGGACTTTCGACAAATCAATATGCGTACCACCGACAATATCATTATGGATTTCAACCCATCCGACCCGGTGCATTGGATATATGATGACATCATCCCAAGGGAGGATTGCGACACTTGGATTACAACCTACAAAGACAATATGTTTTTGTCTGATGATCTTGTTTATGAGATTGAAAGGATGCGTGAGCGTGATCCGGATTATTGGAGGGTATTTGGTGAAGGTCAAAAGGCGGTGTTTTCCGCCCGGCAGATATTCAATAATTGGAAGTTTATTCCCCACAAAGATTTCCCGGAATTTGATTTACATACTGAGGCGGTCATTGGATTGGACTTTGGATTTAGCAACGACCCATCGGCGGCGGCAATCATATTCCGCAAGTCAGATAAATTGTATGTTCACGAAATCTTATACAACACCGGAATGACCAATGGTGACATCGCTGATTATTTCAAGGCAAATGGTTATGATCAAGTGTTAACGTTTTATGATAGTGCCGAACCAAAGTCAGGGGAGGAACTCCGAAGGTTGGGTATTGTATGCAAACCGGCAATCAAAGGTCAAGGGTCAATCACCGCCGGGATTTCGCTTTTAAAAGAATTTGATGTCATCGTAAGCCAAGAATCAAAAAACATATTCAAAGAATACAATGGATACTATTGGGAACAGTTAAAAGATGGTACAATTATAAACAAGCCGGTTGACCGCCTAAATCACCAAATGGACTGCTTGAGGTATGGCGTTTATTCCCAATATAGTAAGCGAAATGATTTCTTTGTTATTTAATTATTATTTTTGTAAAAATATAGACTTTAATGGCATCACTATTCGATAATTTCAAAAGGCTCGTGACTAAAAACAGTCAAGCCACAAATCAACTATTTAATCGGGCGATTTATAACTTTTTAGGCGATACAATAATCACGAGTGCCGAAAACGATGATTCCTACATCAACAAGGGTTATCGTTTCAACTCAACCGTTTATTCGATTGTCAACCTTATAACAAAGGCGGCATCAACCGTGCCGTTCCAAGTCTATGAAGTGCAAAGTCAAAACTCCCTTAAAAGATATAAGGCACTTACATCAAACGGATTCGATGCCAACGCAACCCACAAGGCACAAGTCATTTTAAAAAATGAAATGATCGAATTGGAGGGGACTGAAATCCACGAACTGTTGAACCGACCAAACCCGGCACAATCTTACGCATCATTCTTGACTGAGGTCATTGCGTTTGGCAAGCTAACCGGAAACCGTTACATCTACGGAATTACACCGGAGAGGGGTGCAAACCAATCCAAGTATGGCGAACTTTATGTTCTACCAAGTCAAGCAATGGAAATCCATTCCGGTGGGTTTATGAAACCTATTGACCATTACACCTTGGAATATAATGGCACATTCAGAATCGATGCCGATGATGTTTGCCACATAAAAGATTTCAATCCTTATTTTGATGGGTCAGGGCAAAACCTTTATGGTATGTCACCACTACGAGCCGGACTCCGCTCAATGGATGCCAACAATGAGGCACTTACCACCGGGGTGAAATATCTACAAAACCAAACGGCAAGGGGTGTTCTTATGTCAGAGGAAGGCGATTTGAATGAAGTACAAGCCAAACAACTCAAGGAGAAATTCAGACAACAATACCAAGGATCAAATAATGCCGGGGATGTTATCATTACCCCCAAGAAATTATCGTGGGTAAACTTTGGATTGAATGCGGCTGACCTTTCCCTTATTGAACAATACAATACCACCATCAAAGACCTTTGCAATGTTTACAATGTCCCGGCGGTGTTGCTTAACAATGTTGAATCGGCAACGTACAACAATATAAAAGAGGCAAGAAAAATGCTTTACACTAATGCGGTGATCCCCGAACTTATGAAAATAAGGGATGAACTGAATCGTTGGTTATCGCCCAAGTATGGCGAAAAGGTGTTTATTGATTTTGATTATACCACCATCCCGGAACTGCAAGAGGAAACCGATAAGGTTGTCGCTCAGATGTCCCAAGCGTGGTGGCTTACACCAAACGAGAAACGAGCGGCGATGTCTTATGGTAAGGATGAGGAGAACGAAAGAATGGATGAATACTACATCCCGGCGAATCTTTTGCCACTTGGTGATTCCGATATGCCCGATATGACACCCGAACCAATAGAAATTGAACCGGCAGAAAAAAGACAAGTGCCGGGGATGAACGACATTTTTACAACAATTAGTGAGGCACAACAACGAGCAAACGAAATGGGTGGTGAAGGTTACCACGAACACACTTATGATGGTTATACCGTTTATATGCCATTTGAAACCCACGAGGAATATGAGGCGGCAAAAGACAATCGCCTTGATGAATTTTACGGCGAGATGGATGCCGATTCTTTTGACTACAATTTCGAACTTGATAGTCGATATGATGATGATGAAGATACCGACCAAGATGGGGGAGAAATCATCCAAAAGGCACCACAAATCCGTGGGGCAATGGAAACGGCGTTGCGTAATAAAGTAAAAGACCACAATGAGGAATATGGTGACAACCCGGCGAAAAGGGCAACATATTCAATGTTGGCAAGGTCATTTGTAAGGGGGATTGGTGCATATCGCACAAACCCATCATCGGTCAGACCAAATGTTCAGAGTGAAGATCAATGGGCATTGGGTAGGGTCAATGGATTGCTTTACGCACTTAGAACCGGCAAATTCAAGAGAAGGGCATACGATACGGATTTACTACCGGAGGAACACCCACTATCATCAAAAGGCAAAACAGAAAAGGCGGAAACTTATTCCGATTACCCACAAGGTGCAACCAACAACGCCAAGCGAATGTTGGAATGGCGTGAGAAATATGGTCGTGATGTTGTCAAGGGTGGGACAAATATAGGTTGGCAAAGAGCCAACGATTTGGCAAACCGCCGCCCTTTAAGTTTAAGCGTGGTTAAGCGTGTCAACTCCTTTTTAGCAAGGCACAAAGACAACGCAAAGATTGATCCACAATATAAAGATGAGCCGTGGAAAGACCGGGGATATGTTGCATACAACCTTTGGGGTGGTGCGGCAATGGTATCTTGGGCAAAACGTATTTCTGAAAACGAATAAAATATGTTCGATAGGGAAACTTGGAGAAAAGAATTTTCCCAACAACTCGACATTGGAGAAAAAGCCGAGGTTGCGAGATTCAAACGATACTACAATGAACAGTACAAAACCGCCATTGATGGTTTTCTATTGGACAACAATCCAAGAGGTGGCAATAATTTATTCAAATCAAGCGAACTTGAAAATCTTTACATCCAACTATATTCCAATATCGGCTTACGATTTGCTAAGTGGTACGCCAAAAGTTTTGACCGCCTAATATCCAAAAGGCAAGATGTTTCCGGGTTTGATGATGTATGGAGTGAGGGATTTGCCGAAGCCGGAAGAAAGGTTGCCGGGCAAAGGATTGTTTTATTACAAGGAACGGCTAAGGCGGAGGTAATAAAAAACTTACAACGATTTATGCAAGACCCGGAATTTATGGCGTTAGGTGCTGAACAAAGGGGTCGCATTTTACGTTCAAGGTTTAACAAGTTGTCAAAATACCAAGCGGAAAGAATCGTGCGAACTGAGGCAACTTATGCGGCGAATCTTGGTGCGGAAAGGTCTGCCCTTGATATGTTTGGATCGGATGGTCTGCAAAAAGAATGGCTGACTTCCATTGATGGTCGTGAACGGGCATCACATAGATCAACCAACGGTCAGATTGTAGATATGGACAAGCCGTTCAATGTAGGCGGTGAACTGTTAATGATGCCGGGTGATCCAAGGGGATCAGCAAGAAATGTTGTCAACTGCCGGTGTGCGGTTGCACACTTACCAAAACCGGATGCACAACCCACAACACAACTTGAAGGGTTGGCGTTTGGATTAGCCGGTGAAATGGTCGCACAAAATGTTATTGATGAAATTTAATATCTTTGCAATATGAATAATATTATATTTAAGCAATCCCCAATGGGGGAGATAATTGATGCCGATGAAAAAGCGGGAATCGTTAAAGGTTACGCATCGGTGTTCAACAACGTTGATTCTGACAATGATATAATTAAATCCGGGGCATACAAGAAAACCATTGCCGAAAACGGTAGAAGGGTTAAGTACCTTTACCAACACGATATGGATAAGCCTATCGGGAAAATGGTCAACTTGGAGGAAGATGAGAAAGGTCTTGTCTTTGAAGCCGAGATTGCCAAAACCCAATTGGGTATGGATGTCATTGAATTAATTAAAGCCGGTGTAATTACCGAAAACTCTGTTGGTATTCTACCCATTCAAAAAGAAATGGTAAATGGTAGGCGTGAAATTAACGAGGTTAAACTCTACGAGGTTTCTGCCGTTACACTTGCCGCCAATGACCAAGCAATGATTTTGGATGTCAAGGGCAACGTTGATCCAAATAAAGTAATTAAGCGATATGATAATATTGCAAAATTAGTCCGCAAAGGGAATATATCTGATGAACTTGGATACACTCTTGAGGCGGAGATATTAAAATTGAAATCTATTTTTATGAATATGACCACTTCGCCAACTGACATTGAGGTTACGAAGCCGGAAGTCGTGAAAGGGGATTCAACCGAGATTTTAAACTATTTGTCTAACGTTCTAAAAAAATAATAAAATGAACGAGGAAATTAAAAACCAATTAGATCAAATCGGTGACATCGTAGATTCAAAGATTGAAAAGGCTTTCAACCAAGCACAAGAAAATGCTAAAGGTGAAGTTGAATCATCTCTGAAAAGCGAAATCACAAATTTGACTAATGATTACAACGAAAAGATGGAAGCCGCTACAAAGAGAATGGATGCCATCGAAATGGAAAGCAAAAAAACGCTTTCAGGTGTAAACACCAAAACCTTTAAAGGTCAAATCGAAGCCGCCATCAAAGATGGTGCAATCGAGGCACTTGTAAAAGGTAACACCAACGCCGCAAGATTTGAAATCAAGGCAGGTGATATGACAATGGCTAATGCCTACACGGGTGTTGTTGCCGGAGAAACTGTAATTGAGGACTTTAAATTTGATCCCTCAAGAAGCGTTCACATTAGAACTCTTTTGCCTATCGGAAACACCGATTCACAAACAATTAGATTCCCTAAAGAATCTGCTTATGATGATGGTGCTGCTGCAACTGCTCAAGGTTCTGCCGTTGGACAATCTGATTTTGACATTACCGCCACAAGCGTGAATGTTGAGAAGATCGGGACATTTATGAGAATAACTGAGGAGATGTTGAACGATACTCCTGGATTATCTTCTTACCTATCGGCAAGAGTACCCGGAAAAGTATTGTCTGTTGAGGATACTGAAATCCTAAATGGCGATGGTTCTTCACCAAACCTTGATGGTCTATTCACCGATGGAACTGCTTTTATCACATCAGGTGGTGCATTTGATGATGCAGTAGAATCTGCTAATGAATTTGATGTTCTTATTGCTGCATTGAACCAATTGGCACTTGCTAACTATCAAGCCGACACGATTCTTTTGAATCCTACCGATTTCCACAAAATCGTATTGCTTAAATCAACTGCCAACGAATATTTGAAAAATCAAATCATTCAAGGTATTCAACCCGCAATCAATGGTGTGCCAATCACATTGAACACCGCCGTTACTGCCGGGAAATTCCTTGTTGGGAACTTGGCACAAGCATCTCAACTATGGGTGCGTGATGGACTTGGTATCGAATTTTCAAGAGAAGATTCTACAAACTTCAGAGATGGATTTGTTACTGTTAGAGCGCAAGAGCGTGTGGCACTTACAAACTATTCTCCAAATGCTATCGTACAAGGTACGTTCTCAACTGCTAAAGCGGCACTTGAAACTCCTTAATCTAACGATTAGTTTTGACTTGAAAAGGGTGGTCATATCGACTGCCCTTTTTGGGTTTAAGAAAATAAATGTAAAATATTTTTTATATTCTAAAATAAATTATATATATTTACACCATAATTAACAATTTAAAAACAACTTAAAAACAAAATTATGAAATCAGTAAACGTACACAGAAAAATTAATTTAAGAGCCAATTTAATCGGAGTATATACTACAAGGTTTGGAGATTCTAAAAAAGCCGCTTTAACTGTTAATGAGATTTTTAAAGCATCGACCTATAACAAATAAAACCAACCGGGGGTGGCAACACCCCCTTTGTATAACCAATATTTAAATTATGAGAAATCAAAATGATTACAGAATACAAGATTCACCGGAATATATAATGGTGAAAAGAATTACCAACGAGGAAAATCGCAAGAATATCATTGAGGCATTGAAATCCTTTGCAATATTATTGGCGGCGTTTTTTATATCAGTATGGGCATTCACTAATTTTTTATTGCACATTGAAACCATCATTGATTGGTGGAATAATTTTCACATTGAAATATTTTTATTAGATATTGTAATATGGCTGAAAAAGATAATTTCCTAAGTAAGGAAAAGGATATGCATATCCACCGGCACATCAACATAAATCAAAAAATTGTTAATATCAAAAAATTTAATAAATTAGTAAATAAATTAAGATAGTTTTTTTGTTTGATAATTGTTGGGAAATGTCCGCCATTCACTTGGTGGGCATTTTTTTATACCTTTACATTAAACCAATAAATTGAATAATAATCAAAGAGGGTGTTTTTCTGAATACCTTTTTGCAACCGAGTGCATCAAAAGAGGCTATCAAATATCAATGCCACTTTGCCCGGCATCAATATATGATTGTATTGTTGACAACGGCGTTGACTTGTTTAAAATCCAAATTAAATCCACGATTAGAACTCCCGAAAAAGAAAACCTAACGACAATACACGTTCCATTACAGAACAACAAAAGGATTTATGACAAAGGGAGTGTTGACTATTTCGCCGTGTATGTCACTTTATACGATGGTTTTTTTATATTTAAAAATAATGGCAATATGCAATCGGTAAGATTGTCGCTTGTTGGTAAATATTCAAAGAATTTTAATAACTTTGTATTTACGAGGGACTCTCAATCCCATCAATAATTCATTTTTTTTGTTTTATGAATTATATTAATAAGTTTGGTTTGAAAGGGTAGCATTTAAGTGTTACCCTTTTTTTTTATCTTTGTGCAAATAACATATTATGAAAATATTAATGAAAAAAAGCGTTTTATCCTCTGAAGGATGGCGTTGGGAAGAAAAGGTTTACGATGTCGATAATAAGGTCGCATCGGATTACATCAAAAAAGGAATCGGCGTTGAATTTGTCGAAAAGGTAAAAGAGGAAAAAAAAGTAAAAGAAACGAAGGAAAACAAAGTGGCGAGAAAACGAACCACTAAAAAAGCCAAGTAAATGCCTTACACCAAAAACACTTATTTCAGCGATCCGCCAATTACGTTTCAACCGCAAATGAAAATCAATTCCACAACCGGAAGTGAAATCATTACTGCGGCAAATGTCAAGGATTTTGCAAGAATTGACACCACGGCAGATGATACGATTATTGGTCAGATGATCACCCAAGCGAGAATCGTGGCGGAAAATTATATCTCAAAAGATATTGTGGCAAAAAATAGAACTTACTATTTGCCATTCGCCAACACGAGAATCGCATTACCTTTCGCCCCGGTTGCATCTATTTCATCGGCAACAGTTGATGGAACTGCCGCCACATATTCAGCAAAAGGTTTGGATAATGAAATAATTGAACTGAATGAACTACCGGCAAAAGAAGTCAAAATCACTTATGTGACCACCGGTCTTGATGATTCATTTCTCAAACAAGCGTTGTTGCAAATGGTTACGACTTATTATGACAATCGGTCTGATTTTGTGACCGGAACAATTGTGCAAGAAATAAAAACAAGCACAAGGAATTTATTGTCATCATATAAAACCTTGTTTATTTAATGGATGCCGGAAAACTTGATACAAGGGTTGAAGTAAGGCGATTGACAAAGACTGCCGACACTTATGGGGGTTACACTTCCACAACGGCAACTGCATCGACTATATGGGCATTCAAAAGAGAAACAAGCGGTGACATAAGCCAAGAGAATGGAAAGCGTAGGCGTGAGGTTGATATTGAACTTATTGTTCGTAAAAAAACCGCCGACACGATCTTAAACACCGACCTTTTAAAAATCGAAAACGTTTCCGGGGAATACCGTATCAATGGCAAATTTGAATCCGGATATAAATATTATACAACCATAAAAGCCACAAAAATTGATTAGTGTTAAAATCAAACAGAGCGATTTAAATGATTTGAACAGAAAACTCAATCAACTAAAAAGTTTTTCCAAGGAGGGACTTTCAAAAGAGATTGGCGATACTGCCTCTTTCTCGGCGGCGAGGATGAAAAAAACGGTTGTATATGATAAGTCTGATTTAAAGAAACAAATTGGATACGGTAGAATGGGCAAAATGGCAAGGGTGTTTTCAAAAACTTTTTATTCGCCATTTGTTGAATTTGGAACAAGGGATGGGAATATGAAATTCGATGATATGTTAGAACTCGGTATTCCGAAATCCTATGCCGAACAATTCAAGGCAAATCCATTAAAGAAGAAAACGAATTTAAATGCAAGACCATTTTTCTTTTCATCGATTAGTGTGGAACTCAAAAGCCTAATGGACAGACTTGACAGAAGATTAAATAATTTAACACGATGAACGAGGCATTACACTTTATTAGAAAAGCCATTTTAAGCCGTTTAACGGATGCAATTTCGATTGGTGGCAGTTATGTACCGGTTTATAATAGAGTGCCATCTGATGCATCTGAGCCGTATATAAGGGTGTTTTCTGTAAGTAATAACGAAAGCGATTTCAATGCCACAAGTTTTATTTCGGAATGCGTTACAAGATTGGAAGTTGTAACGGCGTTTGATTCTGATTCAGGAGGTGAATTGCAATCAAATCAAATCGTGAGTAGTATTTTAAATTTAGTCCGCACAAGGTCGAGTGGCTACTATGATTTATCAAGCGATGGCTTTAAGGTAATAACTTGCACAAATGGAGGCGTGACATATTTCGAGGATGATTTGGAGGATAAAACTTATTTCCGAGCCATTGTCGAAATATCAAATAAAATAGAAAAAATATAATGGGTGATCTTAAAATATACGGAATCAATATGGGGGCGATTTTTTTATCGCTATCGGATGTAAATCCGATTTTACAAACATTAGTTTTAGTGGCAACGCTAATTTATACAGTAATTAATATAACCCAAAAATTGAAGAAATGAGTAAAAACTTAGGAAAAGAAATTTTGCACTTTAGCGGTTCGCTTTTGGTTTTCGGTCTTATTATCTTGATTATGTATTACCTTACACAATACAAGATTCCGGAGGACAACCGTGATCCGATTTTGACTCTGACCGGAATGATCGCCGCATCCCTTTCAATGATTATTTCATCCATCACCGGTTCAAAACCCAATGAACTAAATGATGCCAAGAAAAAAATATCATCTTTGGAGATGAAAGTTGATATGCTTGTCACTCAAAAAGATGGTCTTGAGGGTATGCTTATCAAATTACAAGATGACACGATCACCCGCTTGATGCTTAGAAAAAGCGGAAAGGATGATTGTGGAAACGAAGATTGTAAAAGTGAGGAATAATGGCTTTAAGGTTTTTTAAATATGAGGAATTTGATTCGCCGGATGTCCACGATAGTGGGAGGTATATGGATGCTGATTTTTTGGCAATGCTCGACAATGCTCGTGAAATCGCCGGCATCCCTTTTAAAATCAATTCCGGGTGGCGAACAATCGAACACAATCAAGAGGTTGGAGGAAAACCGAATTCGAGCCATATTGTTGGAAAAGCGGTTGACATCGCAATTAGAAATTCAAGGGAAAGAGGGATTATTTTGTCGGCTTTACAACAAGCCGGATTTAACCGGTTTGGGGTTGCCAAAACTTTCATCCACGTTGACTCGGATGGAACTGACTTTCCCGATGGTGTCAAAGACCCCAACGTTTTATGGTTATATAGCTAATACAGTAGGGAGTACAATATGCCTAAAAAGAAATTTAAAGATACGGCAGTAGGTTCTTTTCTACTGCAAAAGATTCCAAAGGTAGTCGGTGCGATTGCACAAGATACTCCGGTGGGGAATGTCATTGAGGCAATAATTGGTGGCTCAGATATGTCGGCGGAGGATAAGGAAGTTGCCTTAGAAAAGCTAAGATTAGAACGAGCCGAAATGGATGGGGTGACCCGAAGGTGGGTCGCTGATGCAAAAAGTGGATGGTTGGCACAAAATGTCCGCCCTTTGACTTTGTGTTTTTTTACAATTTCTTACATCGTTGGATGGTATATGGAATATGACCTAACAACAATCACCGGCTTAATGCAAGTTATTCTTGGAGGTTATTTCGGCAGTCGTGGGGTCGAGAAGGTGTTTGGAAATAAACTCCATAAGTAATGGCGAAAAATATTACTAATTTTGTAAAAGCCACGAAAAGAAAACGCCCCGGTGTTCATTCAAAGAATGCATCAATAAACCAAAAAGGTTGGAAAAAGAAATCTCGTGGTCAAGGTAAAAGAAGATAAATATGGCAACTCGTGACTTGTACTCCTCAAATAATTTTTATCGAATGTCATTCGGCGATTATGGATTTCGCCTTTTGGATTACACCCACGGAAATGCATCAACGCCAAGTGGTGAATATTTCTGTTCAATAGAATGTACCGAAAATTCCACCATTACACTTACAAACGACACCCCCGGAGGGGATGATGGATTTACAAGTTTTTCGATTAAAGAGGGTCACATCATTTATGGTAATTTTACTGATATATCAATCACACACGGTCAAATAATCTGCTATTTGCGTAAACCAAAATAAATGCTTGGTCTTTCTTTTAACGTAATTTCAAGGTCTAAGAAAACCAAGAAAATAATTAAAAAATATCTTCAGGACAACCTTGAGGATTTATGGAATAATACAGAGGACAGATGGCAATCCTATAATTATGTCATCCCACTTACTTGGGATTCTATCAATGAAGTGTGGAATACATACAACGAAAGATTGCCGGAAACTTGGGAGGTGTTGACTAAAAATTGGAATGCGGAAACTGAATTATGGGATGAAATATAAATTTGTTAAATTTGTAAAAAATAAATTATGGGTACTACGCTATCGGGATTAAAAATAAAAGATACTTATCAAGGTCTTATCAAATTGACTGATAATGCCGCCGCATCCGGTTCAACAAAGGAACTGACTGATGGGGTTGGAAATGACTTAAACATACAAGTTGACACCACCGGAAGATTGGAGGCAACATCGTTTGTAAAAACAAGTGGAACATCGAGTCAAATCCTTTTGGCAGATGGTACGGTCGGGACAACTTTGGGAACAAGTTTTTTGGCAGATGATTCGGTAACCTTTGCAAAATTAGAGGATCGATATTCTGAACTTTCGGCACTTGGAAGTGGGACATCTTTTGCATTAAATTTTAGTAATGCTTGTACATTTACGGCAACCGCATCAGCAGCAGCAACATTAACCTTTTCAAATGCCGTGCAAGGTCAAGTGATTGATTTAATTATTACGGGAAATTATGCCCTAACATTTGCAGAAACCGGGTCAACTTTTAATCGGGTAGGTTCAACCACATACGATGGGTCAGCAACAAATTTGATTCAAATAGTCTGCACCGATGATACATCCGGTTCAAAAATATATCACTATTCAATTGCCACTTATTCATCGGCACAACCACAATAATATGAAAGCAAGAACTGAAAACGGTCAAATAAAAATTTATAAATCTCTACCATCTGAATATACCAAGGATGATGGAACTGTTATTTTAAACTTTAGAAATGCCGATGCTGAAACTATTGAGGCGGAGGGTTTTTATGATGTTGTAAAATCATCATTTAATCCATTGACCCAAACAAAGGGTGGGATTGAATTTGATTCTGAAAATAATGTTTTTACTAATGTTGTTACCGATATTGATTTTGACCAAGAGGTTGATATTATTGGAGAAGATGGAGAACCAACCGGTGAAACAGAAAAAAGATATAAAGTTTCAGATTTACAATTAACTATTTTGTCTGAACTAAAACAAAAAGCAAATCAATTATTACAACCAAGTGATTGGCAAGTCGTAAGGAAATTCGAAAGGGACATCGATATTGATTCAGATACACAAACGGAAAGGTCGGGCATATTGACAGAACTTGACAGAAAAGAATCGGAGGTTAATGCGTTGACATCCTATGCTGACTTGTTGCAATATGACAAAAGATTTTTCCCACCATCTGAAGATGAAATAGTATGAGTTTAGGCAAAAGATTAATTAATACAGGTGCGGCTGCTGCGGCAGCTTGTACTACTGATTCCACAGATCCATTTGGCGATTCAAGTGGTGTAGCATTATATAATCTTGATTATGATGCAAGTACTGCCCCTGATGGTACTGACTATTCAGGCACACCTACTGACGTTACCTTCGGAGTAGGCGGACAGATAAACTATGGTGCAAGGTTTAATGGGAGTAGTAGTAATATAGATACCAATTTAAAAACTCAAAATGTTGGGAGTCATTCTTTTTGGTTTAAGGCAGACGCAAATCCAAGTGGCACAGAAGTTATTTTAGCTTCAGGATATGGCTCTTCAAATAAAGGAGTTAATATTCTATTAAATACAAGTGGTCAAATAAGGCTTCAAATAAACGATGGTGGTGGTGCGCCAAATGCTTTAGACATAACTACATCTTCTTCTTATGCTGATGGTAATTATCACAATATAGTTGCAACTTGGGATTTAACATCATCAGGCACAAATTCTTATTTATATGTTGATAATGATTCTGAAGTAGTTTCTGGAAGTGGATTAACAAGCGGTTGGACTTCAGGAGATTCAACCTATGATATTTTCATAGGTGCATATTATAATGATTCACAAAATTTTGATGGAGATATAGACCAAGTCCGCATATTCAATAAAGCATTAAACTCTACCGAAGTATCTACTCTTTACTTAGAAACCGCTTGTGTATATACATCTACCACAGACATAGTAAACTATCCTGCAGGGACTACACCTGTAGCTTATTACAAATTGGACAACAGTAGTGAGGACTTTTCCACAGGAGGTAACGATGGAACTGACACGAACATTGAGTACAGATTTGGGCGATTCGGTCAAGCTGCGGTGTTTAATGGCACTAATGGCAAAATATCAACACCTATTACATCTTCAGATATTGGCACAAGTTTCACAATTTCTTGTTGGGTAAATGTTGATGCTGCATCTGATAATTATCACGTACCCATTGGTAATTATTCATTAAGCGGAGGGTGGTATATGGCTATGTTTAATAATATGAAATTCAATTTTTATAGTAGTGTAGGTGGAATAGACTTTTCTACTACTGCTACTTATGAATATGGAAATTGGTATCACTTTTGCGTAGTTTTTACAAATAACTCTGATTTAAAAGTATTTATAAACGGTGATAAAGAAACAAATTCACAATCTGTTGCGGCAGGGACAAGCACTGCGGGTATTCAAATTGGAGTGATTGGAAGTTACTCATCATCTACTAATACAGAATTTGATGGTAAAATAGACCAAGTAAGAATATACGACACCGCCCTTACAGATAGCCAAGTAACAGAACTATACAACGAAAAACCTGAAGTAGATACATCTAACTTTAAGGCGGTGTTGTATGAGGGGAATTCACCCTATGTTTCAAACGTAGGTTTTCAGCCTGACCTTTTATGGGTTAAGGGTAGAACTTTTGCAAGTAATAACAGACTTTTTGATTCCGTTAGAGGTGCGAGTGCAGGTTCTTTAAAGGCAAATGGAACTGATGCAGAAGCTACAGCAAGTGGTCAAAGAATTACCTCTTTTGAAGCTAATGGTTTTATAGCTCCATCAGAAGCAGGTGATATAAATCAAAGTAGTCAAGACTTTGTAGCTTGGGTTTGGAAAGGCGGAGGCGATGCAGTTGCAGGAAGTGGTACTGCCACAAACGTTCAAGTTAGTGCTAATACAGAAGCAGGGTTTAGTATTGTTACTATGGATGCCGATGCAGGAGTTAGAACAGTTTCCCACGGACTAAGCCAAGCACCTGAATTAATTATTTGGAAGTCAAGAACAAGTAGCGGAAACTATTGGCAAGTATTGGCACAAGCTGCTAATGGCGGTAATGGTCATTTAGGAAGATTGGCTTTACAGAGAAGCGATGCTTTTTTAGCTGTTTCAAGCGTTTGGAACAACACGCAACCAACAGATAGTGTATTTACTTTAGGCACAAGTTGTCCCGATAAAGGGGTCGCCTACTGTTTCCATTCAGTAAGCGGATATAGTAAGATAGGAACTTATACAGGTGCAACTTCAGGAGTTACTGAAAATATAGGATTTGAGCCATCAATGGTAATAATTAAAAATATTACACAGTCAGACCCTTGGGGAATCTTTGACAATAAAAGACCAAGCGGAACAGGAAATAGAAGTTATCTCTACCCAAGTACAGCAGATGATGAAGATGTTTATAGTGGGAGTTTGTCAGGACTTACTTTAACATCAACAGGGTTTGCCATAGACAATACAAATAGTCATATGGTTAATCAAAATGGAGAAACCTATTTATATATGGCATTTAAATAAGATGGAAGATTTGAAGATATTTCAGAAAATTAAAAAGTATTATATTTGTAAAAAATAAAGAATTATGGCATCTACTGTTTACAACGGAACAAATTTATTATTAAAATTCATCGCTGATGGCGGTACTTTGGCAACTATCGGTCACTCAACGAGTGCATCTCTTTCGTTGTCTATGGATGCCCCGGAGGCAACAAGCAAAGATTCGGGAGGTTATCAAGAAGTGATCGCCGGACTTAGAAGTGGAGAAAT
>Ga0255752_10002129_pt1 | contig 22272 bp, 15 predicted proteins | sample 011ome_25_FD_179952 | JGI IMG/M metagenome (GOLD analysis project Ga0255752, IMG submission 179952) | Coastal salt marsh microbial communities from the Groves Creek Marsh, Skidaway Island, Georgia - 011512CT metaG (version 2) | ecosystem: Environmental > Aquatic > Marine > Intertidal zone >... | reverse complement strand
TTAAATGTAGGTTATCAGAAGGAGGCACTGGTATATGATACAAGCTTTAATTGGTCCCGTAACAGGACTACTAGATAAGTTTATTCCTGATGCAGATGAAAAGGCTAGGATTGCTCATGAGCTAGCTACTATGGGTGAGCGACATGCTCAAGAGTTAGCTAAAGGACAACTAGAAATAAACAAGGCAGAAGCTGCTAGTCGTAATATGTTTGTAGCGGGTTGGAGACCTTTTATCGGGTGGACATGTGGTATTGCACTATTCTGGCACTTTGTAGGATTACCCATAACCCTATTCTTTGTTAGTTGGTTTGCTGTAGAAATTCCTACTTTGCCTGAATTTGAAATGGAAACACTTATGACTGTACTTATGGGTATGCTTGGTCTTGGTGGACTTAGAACATTTGAAAAGGTTAAGGGGAAGGCTAAATGATGAAGCGACCAGGTCCACTAGCAAAGAAAAAGAAAAGCACTGTTAATAGTGCAGGTAATTATACTAAGCCAGCATTGCGTAAGAGTATCTATGAACGAATTCTTGCAGGTAGTAAAGGCGGCAAGCCTGGACAAAACAGTGCTAGGAAAATGCAAATGGTGGCAAGAGAATATAAGGCTAAGGGTGGAGGCTATACGTCATGAGATCTCCAAAAAGAAAGCCTAAAAGAAAAGGACCACTCTCAGAAGAAGCCATTTCAATGATTAAATGGACTGGTCAAGATTGGCGTACTAAAAGCGGTAAGAATTCTATTGTAGGGAAAGATGCTACAGGCGAAAGGTACTTGCCTAAAGCTAAACTTGCTAGTCTTACTGATAAAGAATATGCTGCAACAACTAAAAAGAAACGTAAGGGTATTAAACAAGGTAAGCAGTATGTTAAGAATACTAAAGCAGCTACAGTGAGGACAACATGAATATAGAACAGCTTAGAGAGGAACTTAAGATCGATGAAGGATGTAAGTATGAGATCTACTTGGATCACCTTAACCTCCCTACTTTCGGTATTGGTCATCTTATTCTCGATAGCGATCCTGAGTATGGACAGGCACCTGGCACACCTGTCTCAGAAGATAGAGTCAATGAGTGTTTCGCTAGCGACACCCGAATTGTGCTCGAAGATTGCAAAAAACTATACTCAAACTTTGAGCTTTTGCCCGAAGAAGTCCAATTAATTATTGCTAATATGATGTTTAATATGGGTTATCCTCGGCTAAGTAAGTTTAAAGGTATGAAGGCGGCTGTAGAGGCTGGTGATTGGCATCGAGCTGCAGTAGAGATGGTTGATAGTAGATGGTATCAGCAAGTAACTAACAGAGCAGAGAGACTTGTCGCCCGTATGCGTAGTGTAAAAAACGCCCTATAAGGGGAAAAACGTTCACTATAAATATAGGATGATATCACATGAGAAACACAGAGTATGTAGGCCCATCAATGCCTATTTCAGAAGAAATTGATCGCATGAAGTACCGACTAGAAGGTGAAACCTTCGATGGGAAAGTAAAACGAATAGCAAAGGCACTCAGCGATGGCATTGAGCATCAATATAAACTAGAAGATATCCTTGGTAACATGAGGTTCCTTCCAGCGGGTCGCGTACAAAATGCAATGGGTAGTCCTCGGATTACTACTGCTTATAACTGTTTTGTTAGTGGTATTATCGATGACTCGATGGATAGCATTATGCTACGAGCTACACAGGCAGCAGAAACTATGCGCCGTGGTGGTGGTATTGGGTATGACTTTAGTCGTATTAGACCTCGTGGTGATCTTATTAAATCGCTTGAGTCACAGTCAAGTGGTCCTGTTTCTTTTATGGGTATCTATGACGCTATCTGTCAAACAATTGCTAGTAGTGGACACCGCAGAGGCGCACAGATGGGCGTTCTTCGGGTGGATCATCCTGACATCTACGACTTTATTCGTGCTAAAAGAAATAGCGATAAGCTAACAGGCTTTAATATTTCTGTAGGTATTACAGATAAGTTTATGGTGTGTCTAGAAGAAGGTAGTTTATTCCCATTAGAGTTTGAAGGTCGAGTCTATAACATGATTGATCCTGTAGAACTGTGGGATGAGATTATGCAATCTACTTGGGATTGGGCAGAGCCTGGAGTATTGTTCTTAGATCGTATTAATGAAATGAACAATCTCTACTATTGCGAAAAGATTGAAGCAACTAATCCTTGTGGTGAACAACCACTACCACCGTTTGGTGCTTGTCTACTTGGTTCATTTAACCTTACTAAGTATGTAAATGAAGTAAACGGATTTGATTATCCTCAGTTTGAAGCTGATATTCACGAAGTAGTTCGTGCAATGGATAACGTTATTGATCGTACTATTTACCCACTTAAGGAACAAGAAGATGAAGCAAGAAATAAACGACGGATGGGATTGGGAGTTACTGGTCTCGCAAACGCAGGGGAAATGCTTGGATTCGAATACGGTTCAGCTGATTTCCTTACTTGGATGGCTACCGTCTTCGAGACGCTTCGAGACGAAACCTATAGAACTTCAGCTGAACTTGCAAGAGAGAAAGGGACATTCCCGCTGTATAACGCAGAAAAACACCTAGCAGGTAAATTTATTCAAACACTGAGTGAAGACGTTATTAATCTTATTGAGAAGAACGGTATTCGCAATAGCCACCTTACTTCAATTGCACCTACAGGAACTATTAGTCTCTGTGCAAATAACGTAAGTGGTGGTATTGAGCCAGTGTTTAGTCATTACTATGACAGAACTATTCAAACTTTTAATGGTCCAATTGTTGAGCGTGTAGAAGATTATGCCTACTCTAAAGGAGTTGAGGGTAAGTCTGCTAATGATATTAGTGTACAAGATCACCTCGAAGTCTTACTCATGGCACAAAAATACATTGACTCAGCGTGTTCTAAAACGTGTAACGTGGGAGACGATGTATCGTATGATGAGTTCAAACAGGTCTATGTTGATGCCTGGAAAGGCGGGGCGAAGGGATGCACAACGTTCAGACTTAGTGGTAAAAGGTTCGGGATCTTTAATCAAGAAACCGTGGAAGAAGAAAAGACGATACATGGCGAAACTCAGGAAATGGCTACAGAAGAAGGAAAGGTTGAAGCTTGCTTTATCGACCCGCTTACTGGCCAAAAAGAGTGTTCTTAAAGGAGAAATAAATGGCAGGTCAAGTCGTACCGATTAATGATATAGCATCTGCAGGTGTAGTAAAAGATTTACCTGCCGCTTCTCTTGCACAAAACATTTTTACTGATTGTCTTAATGTTAGATTTAGAGATGGTGCAGTTAGAAAGATGGAAGGAGAGGAGGCGATAACAACGCCTTTTTCCGATCCTATTATATACGTAGCGTTTTGGGATAACCCAAACCTTAATCCTGGAACTGGTTATTATATTGTAGTAACTAACAATGGCTCTACAGATACAATACACGCATTAAAGAATGATGGTGTGCAGACTACTGAGGTATTAAAATCAGGGATTGCACAAGGCGGTGTTTGGCAACATACTTTATTTAATGGTGGTTTTACTTTTATTATTAATAATGGAGTTGAAAGACCACTGTATGTTCAAGATATTCCTGGAAATACTAATATTGCTAACTTAGATATGTATGAACTTCCAGGTTGGGATTCTTATTATGCTAATGAAGAAATATCTTCTGCTGTCTGGGACTCTGCTAATCAAACACTAGACTTTAATCTAGGACAGCTAGTAGACTTTAGTAAACAAGAAGCAACAATTACTATTATTAATAGTGCTACTAATACAATTAGAAACTATGCTAAGTTTAGTGCATTAGGAAGCAACTCAGATGATGCAGATGGTAATAATCAAACTACGTTTACCTGCTCTAATCAGGCTTCAACTAACACAACAATTATAACACCTAGCGTTTCTATGATACAAAACGGTGATACTGTTGTTTGTAAAGTACGTTCTACTAATGTAGTCCGTGTACGTTGTGGTGTTATTAGAGCCTATAAAAATCTTCTTGTTGCTGGTAATCTTACAGAGTATGATAACACTAATACAGTTATTGTAAGGCGTTTAGCTGGTGTAGTAAGAACATCTGATGTTGCTGCGCCTGGAGCAGTACCCGCTAACTGGAATCCGTTTGCTGCTGGTACTAACACAGCAGATGAATTTACATTATCTTCAACTGGCACCGTACAAGACATGGCAGAGTTACAAGGTAGAATGTATATCTATACTAATAGTTCTATTCATTCACTTGAACAAACAGGAAGTTCAACTATACCGTTTTCTTTTTCTACAGTAACAGATAGCTATGGCGCTCAAACAATTGAAGCAATTCAAGAGTACGATGGTCAACACTTTGTTGTTGGCAGTAACGATATTTATGTATTCGGAGGACATCCTGGCTCTATTAAATCAGTAGCTGATGGCAGAGTTCGGCGTTATCTCATTGATAACTTAAATAAAGCACAAGAACAAAAACTCTTTATCTTACGTTATCAGTCTAAAGATGAGCTATGGATTTGCTATCCTAAAGGTAGCAGCACAACAATTAATGAATGTCTTATTTGGAACTATAGGTTAAATAATTGGACTATTCGTAGAATGAATAGTACTATTACTTCAGGTGATATTGCGCCTTATAATAATAACCCTAATGAAAGAGTTCCTTTGTTTGCTTACGGAACAGAGTTGATGTATGGTGATAAGACTTACTCTTTAGTAGACTCTACTGCCTATGAATCATTTGTAGAGCGTAGAAGGCTTGCTATGAGTCCTGAGTTTGATACTGAAACATTATCTACTATTGCAATGAAAGTAGAGGGCGCTAATGCTACACTAACAATGTACGTTAAAGGTAGTAATTACCCAGGAGATAATGTTAATCCAACAACAGGCGTTACTAATAGCTTTGTAGTTGCAAGTGATTATAAAATAGATATTAAGGAATCAGGACGATTCCTAAACTATAAGTTAACCGAAACAGCCACTAATGAGTGGAATGTTTCTGGATTACAGTATGAGATCCTTAAAGGAGGAACTAGATAATGGCCATTATTCGTCCACCTATATCTGGTGATAGTCCTCAAGATTCGTGGATGAATCAAGTTACTGAGGCTATTAACAAAGGATTACTTGCGCCAAGTGTAAACCCAAGTGAAGCAGCAGTAATTAGCGTTAATAGCTTTAGTGCAGCAACTGTTTATCTTTATACAAGAACAACAACTGCAGTTGCTCCTGCTGCTATTGCTCAAGACCTTACTTATGATTATAGTCAAGCTAGCTTTACAACTTCGCCTCCTTTTGGTTCGGCTAATTGGGAAACTTCTCCTCCAGGCACAGCTAACGGTGATTATCTTTGGATAACTACGGTTAATATTTCTGCTAACGTAGGACAAGAAATAATTCCAGCAGCTAGCTGGTCTACACCTGAAATATTTGCGGTTAATGGAAGTAGCTCTATTGTAATTGAAGCGTATCTAAGGGCAGCAAGTGCTCCATCAACACCTACTGGTGGTTCATATGATTTTGCTACAAAGACTTTAACACCACCCGCTGGTGGTTGGTCTCAAACGTTTCCTTCGGGATCAGATCCTGTTTATATCGTAACTACAATAGCAACCATATCAGGCACTACTGGTACAGATACTAATCTTACTTGGTCTGCGCCTGTTAAGATGGTAGAAGATGGTACTCCAGCTACAGAAGTAGAATCCGGTCTTGTGTATTATACTCAAGCCTCCGCAAGTAATCCTGGAACACCAACAGCTACAAGCTATAACTTTACGACAGGTGCCTTTACAGGATTAACTAGCGGATGGCAAACGAGTCCTGTTACTGTGAATATTACTAGTACTACTGCTTTGTTCTGGTCATCAAGGTTTAGAGTTATTGAGCCACCAACAGGTAGTCTTACAGTAACATTTGACACGCCTATTGCATCAGTAAACTTTGGTACTAATATACAGTCTGATAATTATATAGCAGGCAGTAGTGGTTGGCAAATACAAAGGGCTAGCGGTGATGCTGAGTTTAATAATGTTGACATTAGAGGTAATATTGAAGCTACTAGTTGGGATGGTTCAACTAGTACAGGCGTATACATATCCCCGTTAGCAGGGCGATTATACGATTCATATGATACTTTTTCTACAACACCTACCAGTTTAGCTTCAGGAAGTTGGACTCTTTCTAATCATTATAATTTTGCTAATAATCCTTCAAATACAGTAATTACACCTACTAGTTGGAATGATTTTGTAGATTCACCATCTAATAGAAAAATACTTAAGTTTAGGAAAGATAGTTCAGTAACCAGATTTATAGCAAATCTAGTCCCTGGAGATACTATTACAATTTATTTGAACTATCCTACTTATTCTAATACTTTTGCTAACTTCAATATTTCAGAAGCAGGTTTTATTACTGCTGCTTCAAGTAATAATGATTATGGCTATCTTGTTTTAAGTAGTATTAATAGTTCTACAACTTTCCAATGGGCAGGAACAAGCACAAGCTTAAAAGTAAATACAGATTTAAAGTTTTATCCAGGCAATGCAGGTTATACATTCCAAAAAAATGGTGATGCAGCCATCAATGGTGGTACTTTAAATGTATCTAACTTAGTAGTTGAGGGAGCATTAAGCGCATCTAATATTAATGCAGGATTAATTGTTAATACTGCAAGTGGTGTTTCTGGTGGCTATTCAGCAGGTGGACCTTGGTATAAATCCGTAGAATTAGTTGCTTCTAATAGCCCAGACTACATATCAAATATTCTCTATTCAATTATTGGTCATGCATTTTTTGAAACTCAAGTATTATATGTAGCATTAGTTAGGGTATACCCAGGGTATGTTAGCTATGCGCAGAGTAATTCTACATTTTCTACAAGTTATATAAGTACTACAATTGGCGGTATAGGTTATATTAGCGGAGTACCTTGGTGTCAAACTGTTGATTATAGAGCAATGCCAGGACGATCACCTGGATTTTCAGGAGGTCACATTAGCTTAGTATCAGGACTGGTTAACGCAGATCCAACTTCTTTATATATGGTACTCGGTAGAATTAGCAGCCTCTATTTATATGTAGATGTTAGTGGTCAATTGCAAGAAATAAGAGAGGAAGTATAATGATTTATTATATTGTTGTAGATAGAAATACAGAAGAAATATTAGTAAGAGGACATACAACACAACTTAATTCAGAGGCTAACGAAGAACAACTTGTGTTAACTAATATTTTTCCTCCTGAAGAAGCTACACATTATAGTATAGACAATGCTTCTTTTTATGAAGCAGGTGAAAAAGTTGCTTATAGAAATAGAATTACTAGAAATAGACTAATTCAAGAATCAGACTATACGCAACTATCAGATGCTATATTTCCAGGAACATTAGCAGATTGGCAGGTTTATCGACAGGCATTAAGAGATATTACTACGCATAGTAATTGGCCTGTGCTACAAGAAGAGGATTGGCCTACAAAGCCAAGTTAAATATGATAAGAAAACTAGAGGACAATGATGTATTCGAAGCTATTACGCTAATGAATAAATCAACAGAAGACAATGAGTACTTTGGCTATAAACGAAATGAAGCTGTATGGATAAAGTATTTTGTTGGACTGGTAGAAAAACAAAAAGAAACCCCTCATGCGCTTGTAATAGGCGACTATATAGACGGGCAGCTAAGGGGTTTTCTTTCTGCTGAATCTTTTACTAACTACTATACTAACGAATATATAATGGATGTTAAGGATTGTATTGTTGATCATGACCACAATAACGCCTTTACAGTCTATCGTTTATTCGATGCCATGATTGCACATACTAAAGAGTATGGTGGTAAGCATTGGCGAGCCGACTCTATTCGTAGCGAGCAAGAAGCTATGGATTATGGTCGTTTCTTGCAACGCCGTTATAATTCGGCAATTCATGTCTCAGTCAGAGGCGTAATACAGGAGAATTAAATGTTCGAAGATTCGAATCCAAATCTAGGAATCTTTGATATGCGAGTAGAAGTACCGGAGGACGCTCCAAAGTCTCTACATAAGCATTTCAATAATCATATTTGTAATAAAGGTGGTCCTAAAACTACAACAACCGTAAGTGGTATTGATCCTGAGTTTAAACCATATCTTAAAGATGTTCTAGCAGATGTTACTTCTAAGTATAAGGCTGATGTAGCTGGTGGCGCTGATGCTGTAGTTGCAGCAATGACTCCTGAACAACTACAAGCATTGGAAGCACAGAAGAAAGCAGCTGAAGATGCTATGGCTGGTACTGGAGTATACGACACTAGCGCGGCTCGTAGACGTGACTTAGAAAATATTATGGGTAGCGCTTCTGGTATGGCAGCTGCAGGGGGTGGACTTGGTTCTGCTCGTGGTGAAAAAGCTATGATGGGAGCTGTTGCTGATCGCTCATTAGAGTTACAAAAAGACCGTCAAGCAACAATGGAGCGTGGCATTACTGGTCTCGGTGAAGTAGGGACTACTAAACAACAGTATGAGCAACAACGGCTTGATGCACCTCACACGGTAGCTTCGCGCTACTTCGGATACCTTGGTAATGCACCACAACAACAAACATCTACTCAGAGCGGAGGTGGCAAGTAATGGCTGTTCAACTAGCTAGGTTAGGTAATGAACCTCAACAAAGACAAGGACCACTCTATAGACCAGCCCCTCAACCAATGGCACCTCAAGAAAAATCAGCTGCACAACAAATGACTGATATGGCAGCTAATAAAGCTATGACTGCTACAGTTGATAAGGGTGCTACTCTTATGAATGAAAACGTTATAGCCCCAGCAGGAGAAGCACTAACAGGAATGTTTAGTAGTGCTGCTCCAACTGCAAATATTGCAAGTCAAGTTGGTGGTGCAACTGCTGCAGAGCTTGCGGCGGGTGCAGGTGGTGAAGCTATTGGTACATTAGCGGCAAACGCAGCTACTCCTGCATTAACTTCTGCAGCAGGAACAGCAGCCGGAACTGGCGCAGCTGCGGCAGGTGGCATGGGTGCAGGGATGGCAGCATTGGGTACAGCAGTACCCTACATTGGCGCTGCAATGCTTGCTGGTAAAGCCTTTGGTTTGTTTAATAAGGGTGGTCATGTTGGACCATTACACGCTAACATGGGTGGCCTAATGCCTATGCTTATGGATAAAGCAAAAGAAGAAGGTATCCCAATGGGGTTAGCTTCAATGCTTAGTGGTGGAAGTAAAGGGCCGGTATCTCAAGTACAATATAAGTCAGCTGGCGGTGAAGCCTACACAGTAAAGTATGGTGGACCTTTGTCTGCTAAATAGGAGAATAGAATGAAACTAAAAAGTTTTTCACAGAAAGACCGTTATGGAAACATGACATCTTTCGAATTCTTCGAACCAGACCTTACTGTACCTATGATGATGATTATCCCTGAAGTAGACGGTTATAACGGTGCAGACTCTAGCACACACCCTGGAGAACCTAAAGGTACTGACACAGTCCCTGCATGGTTAACCCCTGGAGAGAACGTTGTTAATGCCGAAGCATCTCGTCTTCCTGGTAATCAAGAAAAAATTGATGAGATGAATGAGCAAGGTCGTGCTATCCAACAGGCACAAGGTGGACCTATTCCTACCTATCAAGCACAAGGCGGTAAAATGCCAGCAGCCAATATAGATGGTAATGAGTTTGTTAAAGCCGCCCAAGCAGTAGGTTTATCAACAGACAAATCAACTTTAAATAAAATAGTTGATCTGGTTAATCAAGGAATGAGTGTTACAGAAGCTGCAAAAGCAGTTGCAAGTAAACCCGTTTATTCTGCTAGCGGTCAAAAAATTACAAAGCGTAAAATGCCTAATGGTCAAATAGGGCTTTGGAAAGGAAATACTTATTTAGGTATGCAACAAAAAGATTCTTCTTTCTTAGGGGATGTATCTGACGCAGCTAAAGAAGGTTGGGAACAATGGAATCCTTTTAAAAATGATGGTGGTATTGTTCCACCCGTTTACTCTGCTGGTGGAATGGAAGTACCGCGTTATGATGGGATGCTAAATAGTCTAGGCCAACGGCTTGGTGATAGAGACGGCGGTCCTATGTATTCTGCTGTAGGCAGTAAAGTACCTTCTTGGTTAACTGATGAAGTACTTGACAGTCTTAAAATGGTTGAATCTTCAGGTGATCCTATGGCTACTTCTGAAGTAGGAGCGCAAGGTCTTTATCAGATTATGCCAGCAACAGCTCAACAGCCTGGAATGAATGTTCCTCCGCTTGCAGTAGAAGATATCCGTGATCCTGTCAAGTCTAGAGAATTTGCTAGAAATTATTTAACAGGTATTGCTAGCGCTAATCCTGACTTTACTCCAGAAGAAGTACTTACTGCTTATCACTCTGGTGCAGGCAATGTTCGCAAAGCTAAGGCTGGAACAGAAGCGCTTGGACCACGTGGACAAGCTTATGCTGGTAAAATAATGGATAATATGTCTGATCCAGATAAGTTTGGTGTTACTCGTAGAAAAGTTGTTGGTAATGTTCCAGCTCCAGTTGCACCTGTTCCAGAACCAATTGATTTTAGTCAATACTCAGATCCTGTAACTGGACCTCGTGTACCTACTCAAATTGCAGGTAGTGAAGATCAGCGTATTCGGGACGAAGCTATTTTAGAAGCTATGAATTCTGTTCCATTAACAACAACAGAAATACCAAAACCAACAGTGACTACGTCTCTTCCTAATGAGGCAGGCGGTGATATTGATGATGCATATAATACGATAGCCGAAGTTCCCAAATATAATATATATGATCTAAATAAAGATGGGGTTATAGATAGGGAAGAAGCATTAGCTGCAAGAGATAAGTTAATGAATCAAAAACTTTCTGGTGTCGGTACTCCGCTTAACATTATGCCTAGTGGTAATCAAATTGTAATTGATAGTCCTGAATCTGCGCTTGCTAGAAATGAACAAATACTAGAAGAAATGATTACTACTGGAGCAAGTGCAGAAGATATTCGTACTCAAGCGGAAAAAGTTGATCGGATTAAAGTTATTCCTGAAAGACAAGATGCATTTAGTAAGCGTATTGCTGCTGAAAAAGAAGCTCAAAATAAAATAAAAATAGCAGAAAAAGCTCAGGAAAAAGCAGATAAGTTAAAAGCAGCGGGATTAGATGATCGGGCTAATATTGCACAAGCAGAAGCAAATAAAGCTAAACAAGATGCAGCTACAGCTACTGCAGAAGCTGACGCTGTTGCAGCTAGAGAAAGTCAACTATATGCTGAAGTGCCAAAACCGGATGATGATGCACCGCCTAAACCAGAAGATACTACAGAAACAACGCAAAAGAAAAATGCTGCTGGAATGATTATGCAACAGCTTGGACCCGTTAATGAGATTACTCTTGAGGGCGAAGCAGGGATTAATCAACTTATTAATTCTTTGCCTAAGAATCCTGAAGTTAAATCCAAGTTTGATGAAGTAACTAGTGAAGTTGGTGGCTGGTTTAAAGATACTTTCTCTAGTATGTTTAGTGGACCTGAAATCGCCAGGATGCTTGTTACCTATGCAGGTTCTCGCATTATGGGTTATGATCATGGTGACTCACTTAACTACTCAATGAAAAATTATGTTAAGCGAATTGATGCTCAAGAAAAACAGTATCAAGAAGATATCCGTAGCAAAGACTATCAAGACTTTACTGAGGCTTCTCGCAAAGAATTCGAAAAGACTAGAGACTATTCTGTTTTAAAGAAGAAGCCAGCTTCCCTTAACATTAAAAAGGCTACTGGTTCTTTTTATGTAACAGGTGTAGGTCAAATGCAAGCTTGGGAAGACGATAAGGGCGTCCAGTATATTAAAGTTCCTGGGGGTGGTTATAAGAAAGCTTCGGAGTTAGGTGATCTTGTTCAGCCTTATGATAAAGATGTTTTTGGAGACAAGGCAGTTATCAGTTCGTTTAGCAACTATGCAGAAGCAGCGGTAGCCCCAGCTAATGATAAAGCCGGTCTTACTGCTGACGATAAAAACCTAGTTAAGATAAATAAACAAAAGATAGGTGAAGAGGCTAATTCTATTTACCGTAATATTCTTCGTTCTAACGGTATTAATATAAACAACTCTGATAGAATCAGACAAGGTATTCAAGCCGGTATTGATAGTTATATGGATGCACAAGCACAATATAATAAGTCTGGTAAGAAAGGTACAACGCCAGGAAACCTTGAGTCTTATATTAGGGAACAAATGATTACACCACTAACTGGTATTGATCAAGTTCAAATCACGGGAACATCTCCTCAAAACCTAAAGAAGCTAGATGATATTGTTCGCAGAGATATGGATATTAAAGATCCTAGAAAGCCAGGTTACGCTGAAGAATATCGTGCTGAATGGCAAGCAATTAATCTTGCATGGTCTGAGAAGCTTGGTGATGCAGAAAGAGCAGAGGCAGCTAATCAAGCTCGAAAGAGAAATGAAAAAGCTGAAACTTCTCAATGGAGTGCCTTTACTTGGTGGGCAGCAAATACTCCTGCTGATGAAATCAATGCTTTATTAGCTGGTAAGAAATAACTACTTGAAATCCCTTGGGAAATCCTTAACACACCCTTATAGGGGAGGATCCCAAGGGATACTTTATTTTTATATAGGAGGTCTACATGGCTAGACAATTTAAAGGAGCAGATGGCAAGACCTATACTTGGGTTGATGCTGATACCTTTACTGATGGCGATCAAAGCTATCGTGTTGAAGGGTATAATGCGCCTGAAACTGCTAAAGTATTACAAGATGAAGATGTCGGCCTCCGATTTAAACGCGGTCAACTAGGCGGCGATGAAACTACTAAAGCAGTTGAGGGCATTGCTTCAGCGGGTGGTTTCAATGTTATTGAAGACTTAGATCGTACTGATTCTTTTGGTCGTAAACGTGTACGCCTTAAAAATAATCTAGGTGATGATCTAACTAATACTCTTTATAATGCTGGTGCTATTGATGTTAATCGCTTTACTGATGAAGCAGGACAACAGGCAGTATTACAAGGGCGTATTGCTGAACAGCTAGGGCAAGCCCGTAAGTACGATGATATTGTAGCTAAAGAATTGAGCGCAATTCAAAACAGACCAGTAACATTTAAGGCCACTGCTACTAATGAGCAAGAGTATTCTCAGGCAGTAATGGAAACAGTTGCTAGTCAAATGGGTCTTGATTTAACACGAGAAGAAGACATCCGTAGGGCAATGGAGATTACTCAGTCGGGTAATTATGATGCTCGCGGAGTTCCATTCCAAGCCATTGAGTTCAGAAGCCCAGATAGAACAAGAGAAAATGTTGCATTAAATCAATTCGGAACCGCATGGAACCAGGGTTGGACAGGTATGGCTACTGGTCTAGCTGGCTTTGCAGAGTTAGCCGGAGTAAGTCTAGGTAGTGAGACACTAAAGAAATGGGGCGCTGATAAAGTCGATATGGCTAAAGAAGATCTCTTAGCTGCTCCTGCTCTCACTAATATGGATTACCGTGATGTAGATAGTCTATGGGATGCTTGGGGTTATATGTCTAACAACCTCGCTATGTCTGCTCCATACTTAGTTACACTCACAGCGGGTACACTCGCAGCACCTGTAACTGGTGGTGCATCTGCAGTTATTGCTTATGGCTCTACCGGAGCTACTTATGCTGGTCAGGTATGGAATGATATCCAAGGACCAAAAGGCAGGGCTGAAGCAGCAGGATCAATCTTAGCTGGTACTGGAATGGCTCTATTAGACCGTCTTGGTATGGCTGGAATTATGAAACCCTCAAGTGTTTTAACAGCTCGTGGACGTGCCGAACTAGCTAAACAACTTGCTAGTAAGAAAAACATTTCTATCATGGCAGCTAAAGAAGAAGTACGTACAGCATCACAAGCCATTATTAAAGAAACAATTCAAGGCATGGGTAACTTTGCTTCGGATAACATTAATAATAGTGGTATACTTAAAGAAGTACTTAAGAGTGCAGGTAAAGGTGCGTTAGCAGAAAGCATTACTGAAGCAGCACAAGAGGGTCTAGGTTATCTTGCGTCAGGACAAATGTCTGCAGGTGGGCTAAGAGCACACTATAACCCAGATGAGTTTATTAATCTATTAACTTCATCGGCTATTGCAGGTGGTACTCTTGGTGGTGGCTTCTCTGCTTCAGGAAGAATCATTGAAGCTGGAGATCGTTACCGTATTGCTCGTGGCTTAGATAAAAGTGATGCAGATAAGGCAAATGAATACGAGCAAATTTTATTAGAGCAAGGTAATCAGGGTTCTACTAATATTGGACCCAACAGTATTGTAGCGCAATTAACTGAAGCAACAAAAAATATTTCGCCAAGTAGAGACTCTAGTATTACATCAATTGAAGCTGAACGTGGTAAAATAAACAGAGGTAATCTTTGGAATAAGATTAAAAATGCTCCTGAGTATTTACCAGAGTTATACCGTGCATCTGCTACTAACTTCTTTGGACCGGAAACATTGCGTAAGCTCCCTTCAGCCCAAAAGCTATATGCGTTGTTAGGTCAACCCTTAGGTAAGTTATACTCTGGTCAGAATGTAGAACAACGAGAATCTTATATTCGTTCTAATATGCTAGAAATAATTAATCCTAAGCGTACTTTTAAACGTTTTGGTATGAAGGATAATATTAGTAACTCTCAAAAGATTTCTGATATGATTCGCCGTTATATGAATGGTGAGCGTGATATTGAAGTAACAAATAACTTAGCGGCAATTGAAGCTACTGTTACAGAACTAAGAGAGTTTAGTGATACAGAATATACGCTTAAAAATAGCACTTATAAAAGTCAAAAAGAAGGTCGTGCTGATCTTCCGGTAACAGATGATTGGTGGTTAAAGCATCAATCTTGGGATTGGCAGAAGGTTAGAAACAATCGTAATGCTTGGTTCAAGTTTATGCGAGATAATACTCAGTATACTACACCTGAGCTTGAAGCGTTGTATAATAAAATCTCTAACAACGAAAATGCTACTGACTTTTCTGTAGTAGAAGGTGTAGAGTTTATTCCAGGCTCTGCTAAAGGTGCTACTGATGCTATTTCTTCAAAGCCTGGTTATGATAAATTTGCTAACACTAATATCTTGCAGAACATGATTAATGCAGCTAACCAAACATCTAAGTATGTAGCCTATACAGAATTCTTTGGTGCAGGTGGTAAGAACATCGATTACCTTCTTAATAAAATGGCTGAAGAAGGTGCTACACAAGATGAACTTGCAAGGGCTGCTTACGGTGCTAAAAGCATTATCGATGCAGGAACAGGTAATTATAAGCCTATTCTTAATCGTAAGATTGCAGCCTTTCAAAATAGCGCAGCACATTATGCGGCAATGGTTGGTCTTCCTCTCTCTGCGATTAGTTCATTGCCAGAATTTGGTATGATGCTATATCAAGGTATGGGAAGTAAAGACACTCGCCGCGCATTAGAAAAAGCTATTGGTGAGCTAAGAGACATCTTTAAAAATATTGCTGAGATGAAAATACATCCTGATCTTTTAAATACACCTAAGGCCAATATTGATCGTAATTCTCAGCAGCGTTTGACTGCTGCTGGATTGTTTAATGATGACGCAGCTATTGCTACTCGCTTAGGCTTAGGTGAATCCGATGTTGCAAAAGCTTGGTGGCAAAAACAATTCTTTAAATACTCAGGTATTTCAGGACTTACTCAATTCCAAAGAGCATTAGCAGCAGCTGCAGTTACTGGGTTTGTAAGTGATCGTATTAAAATCCTTGCAGCTAAACCTGTAGATGCAGAATTAAACCAGACACAACAAGATATGTTATTACAGTTAACTAATCTTGGAATTGATGTTGATCTTATGATTGATATGTATAACAAGTATAATGATCCTACTACTAACTTTGAAGGTGAAACTTTATTTGATACTCTTATGGATGACAATCCAGCTACTGATGAAGACTACAAACTTATTGATCAGCAAATGGATATTGCCACTTGGAATTTTGTCAATGATCGCATTCAAAATCCAGGCGCATTTAATCGTCCTCTATTCTTTCAAGATCCACACTATCAACTCTTTGTTCAGTTCAATGGTTTTATCTCTACCTTTACTGCTAATATTGTTCCTCGTTTATGGAATGATTATTTAAAAAATGGTAGTCCAACAATGAAGTATAATACTTTTGCAATGCTAGTAACTATGATGGCATTTGCAGGGGCTTCTCAATGGCTTAAAGATTTCATTAAGTTTGGTGGAAGCACCCCGTATCTTACAGATGCCCAGCTATTACAGCGGGCTTTACAGGCATCAGGTATCCTTGGTACAGGAGAACGTGTGCTACAAGCTGCATTACCGCTTTATAGAAGCCGTGATGAAAGCATACTTGATAGGTTATTTGGTGAAACAGTAGGTGCTTCACCCGCTGTTAGATTAGCCGGAACTGCAGCAAGAGGAATTAAAGCATTAGGTGAAGGTGAAACTGAACGTGCAGCTAAAGCAGCAACAGGGTTAATCCCTGGCATTGGTCCAATCACACCAATTAGAAATGTAATAACAGACTTAGTACATGGACGGTCGCCAGACCCGTATCCATTTAGAGAAGGAGAATAAATAATGGGTAAAAGATCAGGAGGTTCCTTTGCTGCCGATTTAGATCGGATACGGCAAAGAGCCGCTGGTGAGGTTGACGCGAGAGCAGAGGCTGCAGCCGCACAAACTGCAGCCCTTGCAGATGCACAGTCAGAAGCTGCAATGTTGGCAACACCAGTAGAAGAATTACAAGATCGTACACCACAAGCCGCACCCCCTCAAGCTGAACAAGCGTTTACTTCTACTACGTTACCAACAGAAAGAGTAGGTGCAGGTCCAACACCTGAAAACTTAGCACCTGCTGAGTTGTCTATGCAAACAGAAATCATTCCTTCACAAGAAGGGCTTGCAGAAGTACAAGCACAAACAATTCCTACGCTTGGCGAAGGATTATATGCACCTGTTGAGGGTGTAGCTACGCCTGAGCAATCAGCAGCTTTGTATACTGAACAATTAGGTGATGAATCAGTTGAACGTGCAGTTCTTACAGATGAACTTGCACCTCTCTTTGCAGAGTATGCAATGAATGATTCTAAATCAGGAGAGGATGGGGTTAAAATGCTTGCTGCTGCCATTGATGCAGGTAGTAAATCATTTATGTTGTCTGCAGGAAGAAGCAATATTTTTGGGGTACCTGTAGATACTACAACTATGCCTGAAGGTGAATTTTCTAATGATCCAATGAACTTTTTAAAGGCAAATGTAGATAAGTTTACTTATGCAATTAAGGGCGATAACAAGCTTAATATGTCTATTAATCCGGCAGATCCTAATTCAGACATCAGACCTGAGTTTGGTCGTGCAGCAGCATTAGCTGTTATTCTAGAGATTGGCAATCGTATGAAGCTGCAATCCGCAGAGGCAGACAAGCCTATGTCTGAGCGTAGATATGATGCTGAATTAGATAGGGTTAATATTGGTAAGGCAATTGGTCAACGCATTGAGCGTTTACTGTATCCTACATTACCGTCTGATTCAGACCCTAACGCTATGTTTACTGGTGAGACAGAAAACTTTGGTTATAAATCAAGGCTTACACCTGAAGAACAGTCATTATTGGGGCAAGTTACAGTACAAGGTTTTGCTGATAGCCCTATGTTTGATTGGTTTGAAAGCTTTGAAAGCAAATCGGAAAATAATAAAACAAAAATATCTTATCGACTTACTCGAGAAGGCGATAAAAAGCTAGCTGAAATTCGTCGTGGTGCTAGGAAAGCTTTAGGTATGCTCACAAAAGAGCGTCCAGTATCTAAAGTACCTTTAACTTCGGGTAAACTTCGTGGTGAAGGCGCTTACACACAGCGGAAGATCACTACTATGGTAGCTCCTAATCAGCTAACCGATGAAATCGAAGAAGCAATTGATTCATTAGGTAAGGTTGCTCATACCGTAGTGCCTCATGCTGCATTGTTATATGCCGGTGTTCTTGCTACTACTCAGGCAGATCGCAGCAGCTTATTCGCTAAGTACGCTAAACAAGATGCGCGTTATTTAACTCAAAAAGAAGCAGAGATACTTAAAGAGTACGAAGCTAGGGCTAAGATTGAAGGGTTAACTCCTGCTATGCTAGGTAACTACGATACTTTTCAACAAGCCGCTTCGGATGCAGCTGTTCGTATCATGAATGATCATCTTGCAATGCGTCAAGATACTCTTAAAGACGGTATCATGCGTGCTAACGAAGCATTTTATTATGGATATACTGCTATTAATAACTCATCGCGTATGATGATTACACAGACTGAATTGAATTATCAAGCCGATAAGGTAGCTCGATTCCTTGTCGGTGGAGCAGTCCCTGCATTAATGATAAAAGGTTCTAATAGTAAAACAGAGCAAGGCTTTAAAAGGGTTATCGCAAGGTCAGTAATTCCTGATGCAGATAAGATGACACATAAAGAACAACTTGCGGAGCTAGAAAATAACCTAGACTATTATGTTAAGCTTGGTAATGAACTTCTTGCTTACACTAATGCTAATGCACAAGTTATGACAATAGCTAAACAAGCAGTAAGCGAAACAGATACAATACCGGAAGTACCTCCATTGGTTATTTCTGCGGATCTTCAAGCTCTGTTAGATAAACATGGTAAAGATGGTTTTTATTTTGCTATGGATGGACTACACGAGTTAGCTAGATATAATGCTAAAAACAAAGGTGATAAGTTCGAATCACGAGCTAAAGCAGAGGTAGATGGTAACTCTAACGGTGCTGTTATTCAGGCGTATCAGATGGGCGTAGAAGAAATCCTTAAGAAGGGCGGTATTTTATATGAATCATTTGATAATAATGGTGATATTCGTGATGCTGTCTTTGGGCAAATTGAGTCTTATGATCCGCTAGTTAAGGATCCAAAGTGGTCTAGCATTTTTAAACAAATTAAAGAAGCAAAGAAAGTAAAGAGTCTTCTTAAGATTCCTATTATGACTTCTATTTACGGTAAAGACCCTGACTTTCATTATGAAACAGCTAAAAAGTTTATCGATGATAACTTTGAAATGTTTACTGAGTTTGAGAGCTATGATCAAGCTATTGAAGAGCTAACAGGTTACATTGCTCATGGCCTTAAAACAGGGCTAGGCGGTGCGCTTGAACATGCTAAGATTGCTAAGCGAGTTGGTCGAGCATTTAATATTGCTGATCGTATTGCGGAGATTGTAGGCGCTAATGGTTTTAAAGTACAAGCCGGTGGATTTGAATACATTGATGATAACCCAGATCCATTTATCTTTAATTATGGACCAGGAACAGATAGAACACGTGCTAAGTTTACCACTAAACGCCGAGTTGCTAGTGCAGCAGCATCAGCTAAAGGTGTTAAGATTGAGCCTGGAAAAATTAGTGATCCAGGATTAGGTAGTAAGCTACGTAATCAATTAGCAGTTAATGGAACTCAAAACATTGATGCTACTATTGCTCAACGTACTGTAACTGAAGTATATAAGCGTAGACCTAATGATCTAATTATGCAAGTGTATGATGCTTTTATGGGTGATTCTAATTCATTTCCAGACTTAGTAGATACCGCTAATAGACAGTTTAGAGCAGTCAATGATAGCTATTCTATGGTTGATGCAGAAAGGAATGCACTTAAAAAACTTAAGGCAGATGTAAAGAAAGAAGTTGAAAATAAAATAGCTTCTGGAGAAACATTTGATATTGGTTTAGAAGGTAAGTATAAATCAATGGGTGATTTAATAAACCGTGTAGGCGCAGTCATTAATAGGGATATTCCAGGGGAGGCAGATGCAACCAGCCCTAATTATAATCCAATTAAAGCTGCAGCATTTCGTCAAGCTAAAATACTTAGGTCAACTGCAATTAAATCAGGTTGGTCTTTTGGAATAAAATCTAATAAGATTAAACCAGAAGATTATTACAATCTTTTTCTTGAAGCGTTAAATACATTAGCTATTGAAAAAGATCTAGATAGATTTATTGCTAAAGTAGCTAATGATAAAGCAGCAATTACTGCTAAAGTAAAATCAGGTATTCTGAAAGAAATAAATGATCAGTATACTTAAATAAAAATACCCCACAGGGAATCCGTAACGGAAACCTTGTGGGGTATTTTTTGTTTTACATAGTAAGCCCATTTGCCTTTGCGGCTTTAATAGCTAAGCTACGTTGTTTATCTGCTTTTATTTTGGCTTCTTGTTCAGTCATTCCAGAGCTAATATAGCTGGCTACATTTTGTGCATGAACGCTATCAAGCATCGAGCGATTAAGTCCTTCGCTATACATGAGTTCTTTAGGTAAACCGGCCTCTACAAAATCAGCGTCTGTAAACGGCTGACCAGTTTGTGCTAGCCAATTTTTATTTTCTTTATCTTCCATAGTAACCTCCTAGCAGAAGAAATAATCAGATTCAAGTACACCCTTAATATCAAGTGTACCAATTGTAGGCACATCGCCTTGATAATCCTTGCCAAAAGGAATACCATCATAAAAGTTTTCAGTATCATACATTGATACAAACTTCTTTCTTGTTTCAACCATAAGGCTTTCAATATCAGCGGCATGAGAACTATACGAGTCATGCACAGCAGCGAAGTCTCCTTCCCAATCTGCTATAACAAGAGCCATATGGCTAGCATCCATACTGTGTACAAAGTTAGGGCTGATACCGCACATAAAGCCTCTACGATCAGGGATATCTGTATGTTCCCTAATAACGTGCTTGAAGCGGATCTCTCCGTCAGGCGTATTGAAGCCATAACAGTCTACCTTAGCTGGTCTAGTGCGATAACACTCATATATCACAGGAAAACCTGAAGGCGTAGTCCACTCAATCCCTTTGCCTCTATCAGTACCATATGTCTGTAACCAATTAACAATCTCTTGGTCGGCTAACCGCTGCAAGTACTTCATGGTATCCAAAGGACCAGGACAAACCTCTTGGATAGCCCTAATAACTTGGTTACTTAAATCATCACAGTCATAAGCAGAGATGTTATAATCTTTAGTAAAGCCGTACTGATAGCAGTCGCTATACATAGACTCAGACATTTTCTTTTGACCACAGCTATAAGCACGAGTCATAGCTGCACGTTTAGCAATGCCCTTACGAATATGCTTCATTGGGATTTGTCTTTCTTCAAACCATTCAGGCATCCTGTCGCATAGCCTCTTAGCTATCTGTACATAGAAGTCGTTCTGGATTTCAGTAGGAACAAGACCAACAAGTCTACCCGTTAGTGCATCCTTAGACATAGCGCCTAGGTGTTGCCAGCCGTTATTAGCACCGTCTATGGGGATTGGAAGTCGAGTATAGTAGTCCCCATCCGTAGTGCTGTAACGGTACCACTCGATGCAACAGGCTAAGAAAGAGATAGCCTTCTCGGCCTCTTCTGCGATCATTCGCATTTCGCCCATCTCAACAATGACATCAATGTTCTCTTGAGTCCACTGAGCGCGGTCTTCTAGAGTCATCTTATCTACTGAGATAGTATCTAAGTTTTCTTCTTCGAGTACAGAACGATAATCACCTGTAGTCCATTCAGGAATCTCATCAATACTGTATGATTGATTAAAGCAACAAGCAGTATGGACGGCTAACCAGAAGCTAGCTGAGGCATCAAAGAGTTTACCATTAGCAAACAACAATTGACCTCTTGCAATGTCGGCACCTTGAAAGTTAAAGAAGGGTTCGCTATAGTATAACCGCCCACGATAATCTGCATCGATATAAAAGCTAAACTCTTTGTCTAGCCACTTCTCAGCAATTGCCATTACTTCTTTTATCTCTCGATTTTTAGAGGCTTGACGCTGATACAGCTTAGCGTTTTCTTCTTTATCTTCACCTGAAAATGTCTCTTCCTTAATAAACATAAATAAGTTTTCGTTAATAGCTTTGTACACTTCATTATTAACCCGATAACGAGTTGCTTGAAGCTTATCAATTGCCTTTACAAACGGTGCATTTTTATGTTTAATAAAGAGATATTCTTTAGATCTATCCCACGTTTTAATTACACTTCGACCGTTAGCTTGTATCAAACCAGTAATCGGAGAAATAATTTCTTCGCTAATGCAAGGTGTTCTTCCAGCTAACGCATCCATTTCACCCCACTTCTCAGTGGCATGGATTGTAACTGGCTTACGGCTTTTCATGTGTCCTACCGATATAGTAAGATAGCCACACATAACAAAGCCTTCAATGATAAGATCACCAACACGAACATGGTCTCGAAAGTTAACGTTGTTACTGTCCCAGCCCT
>Ga0255752_10002126_pt1 | contig 22292 bp, 21 predicted proteins | sample 011ome_25_FD_179952 | JGI IMG/M metagenome (GOLD analysis project Ga0255752, IMG submission 179952) | Coastal salt marsh microbial communities from the Groves Creek Marsh, Skidaway Island, Georgia - 011512CT metaG (version 2) | ecosystem: Environmental > Aquatic > Marine > Intertidal zone >... | reverse complement strand
AAGATGGGATAGATTATTTGCCTGATGCTATCTTTAACTGTATAATTGCCCTTTTTTATAGATACAAATATTTAAGGATAAGTTCAAATGAATTTAATTGATCAAATTGAAAGCGAACAGCTTCGAGCTGACATTCCTGAGTTCGGCGCAGGTGACACAGTAATCGTACAAGTAAAAGTACGTGAAGGTAATCGTGAAAGATTGCAAGCATTCGAAGGTGTTGTTATTGCTAAGAAAAATCGTGGCATCGGTTCAGCATTCACTGTGAGAAAAATGTCTCATGGCGAAGGCGTTGAAAGAGTTTTTCAAACGCATTCTAAAATGATTGATTCTGTTGAAGTTAAGCGTCATGGTAAAGTTCGTCAAGCTAAGCTTTACTACCTACGCGAGCTTACTGGTAAAAAGGCAAGAATTAAAGAAAAATTGGCAACTAAATAAATTTCGTCAATTTTCTGATAAATACCGGCAATCAGCCGGTATTTTTTTGTCTAAAATTCAGGCATGGAACACAATAAACAACTGATTGAGCAATTTCTAGATTATTATTGGCTGTCCTCTGGCGCTAGTCAAAATACTTTATCCGCCTATCGCTCTGATTTAATGCTATATGCTAAATGGCTAGATAAGATACCTCTAGGCAGTGCTAATGACATTCATATTCTTAAATACTTTCAATCTCGAAAAATCAGCCCCTCTACCCAAGCGCGTATTCTGACTTGTTTTAGAATTTTCTATCAATATCTATTGTCACAGGCTCTTATTAAAATCAATCCAACTGGCAAACTTAATCACCCAAAGCAGGTGCAAAAACTGCCTGTTTTTTTAAGCATTGACGAGGTTGAAAAATTACTGGATACACCCAATCAAAAAACCATTTTCGGCATACGAGATCGGGCTATGTTGGAACTACTATACTCTTGCGGATTGCGTGTTTCTGAGCTGATCAATTTAGAATATCAACAGATTAATATTACTGATGAATATATTCGAATATTAGGTAAAGGTAATAAAGAACGGTTGCTACCGATGGGCGAATTAGCGATAGAGTATCTTTCTCAGTATGAAAAAAATGCTCGACCTTTTTTGGTTAAAAAAGGACAAACTGACGGCTACTTTTTATCTAATCGGGGCAGCAACATGAGTCGACAAAACTTCTTTTATATTATTAAGGCCTATGCGCAAAAAGCTGGCATTAATAAGCCTTTGTCACCACATAGTCTACGCCATGCATTTGCAACACACTTAGTGCAACAAGGTGCAGATTTGCGCAGTGTACAACTCATGCTTGGTCACAGTGACATTGCAACGACGCAAATCTATACGCACATTCAAAATGTACAACTAAAGTTGCAGCATAGCAAGCATCATCCTAGAGGTTAGCCTTGAAGTGACAATTCAGTTAATCTTTTTTGTCGATACTCTTTCAAAATAGCTTCCGTATACCCATTTGGTTCCTCTACTCCTCTGTAAACCAAGGCCAAAGCCGCTTGAAATGCTACGCCATTGTAGCTTGGTGCCATATTTTGATAAGACGGATCGTGTTGATTTTGCTTATCTACAACCAGCGCCATCTCTTTAAATACCTGCTCTATTTGCACTTTACTACAGATTTTATGATGCAGCCAATTAGCCATATGTTGGCTAGAGATGCGCAAGGTTGCTCTATCTTCCATTAGCCCAATATGATTAATATCCATCACTTTTGAACAGCCTATGCCTTGATCAATCCAACGTACCACATAGCCTAAAATACTTTGAGCATTATTATCCAACTCATTTTTAATATCTGCCACACTTAAGGTGGTGGTGGAATCTATTATTGGTGCAAGCAGCAAATTTTGCTCATTAACCTCAAGTGATTTTTGCATGAGTTGCTGTTGTCTAGAGAATACATCAAATCGATGATAATGCGTTGCATGCAAAGTTGCCGCTGTGGGTGAAGGTACCCATGCACAATTAGCGCCTGCCTCTAAGTGACCAAGTTTACTCTCAAGCATTTCACGCATCTGATCAGGCTGCGCCCACATACCCTTGCCAATTTGAGCCTGTTTATACATGCCACAATTTAGACCCACCTGAACATTTAACACTTCATAAGCCTTAATCCAAGGTTGAAGCTTAATCTTTGATTTAGGCAACATAACGCCAGCCTGCATACTAGTGTGTATTTCATCTCCTGTTCGATCTAAAAACCCTGTATTGATAAAGATAACACGTTTAGCAGCCACCTTAATGCACGCTGCTAGGTTAACACTAGTACGACGTTCTTCATCCATAATGCCAATTTTAAGCGTATTGGCTGCAAGCCCTAGCGCTTGCTCAACTTTCTCAAATAATTTAAGACTAAACGCCACCTCATCGGGTCCATGCATTTTAGGTTTAACAATATATACATTACCTTTTTTCGAATTAGCGCCTGAATGTTGGATATCATGCAGAGCAATTAATGTTGTAATCATGCCATCCATAATACCTTCTGGCACTTCTTGGCCATCTGGCATTTTAATTAAGTCAGTCAGCATGTGGTGTCCGACATTACGTACCAACATTAAACTACTGCCAGGAAAAATGCCAGACTCACCCTTGGCATTAACATAAGCTTTATCTGTATTTATTTTCCGAACAATCTTTTGATTGCCTTTATCGAATTCAACCTTTAGATCTCGCCTCATCAATCCTAGAAAATTACGATAAGCGTTAATTTTTTCTTCACTATCCACAGTAGCAACCGAATCTTCAAAATCAATAATGGTTGTCAGTGCTGATTCTAAAATAACGTCTTGAATTGCTTGAGTTGTTGGATCAATGGCAAGCTCAATATGCAAATTATGATGCTGAATTAAAATACCGTTTTCAGTACTACCCACAAAACTTTCTGAATCCTCCAACTGCACACTACTGCCATCTGCCAAAACAAATACAGGTGTTTTTGAGTGCATATCAATGGCTACAACTTGGTCGTAAGATCTCCCGTTCAAAGGTATCGATTCATCTAAAAATGCATTAGTCCAGCTAATCACACTAGCGGCTCTTTCTGCACCCTCAATCTTTCTATCAATAACATCACTACCGTATAGCGTGTCATATAAACTTCCCCAGCGCGCATTGAGTGCATTTAAAGCAAAACGTGCACTAGAAATAGGCACAACCAACTGAGGTCCAGCAATATTGGCAATCTCATCATCTACTTGATCCAGCTCTATTTCGAAAGGCGCAGGCTTGGGCACTAAATAACCAATATCTTGCAAAAATTGTTGATAAGCCTCCAAATTAAATGCACCTGCATTGTCTTGATGCCACTGATCAATCTGAGACTGCATCTGATCACGCTGCAATAATAAGTCTTGATTTTGCTGTGACAATTCGGCAATAATTGTGAGCAATTTAGGAAAAAACTCACCTGTCTTAATATCCAAACCTGGCAGAACTTCACGCTCTACAAATTGATACAAACTACGATTAACTTGAAAACCAGCTATATTTTGATATCCATCTACTAACATGCTACTAACTCCTTAACAACAACAACACCGTCTTGATCAGCATATAAATAATTTCCAGGAATAAAATCTACGCCGGAAAAACTCACACAACCCCCTACTTCGCCCACACCTTTTTTAACACTCTTTAATGGATGTGTACCTAATGCACGTACACCAATTGGCATCTGATTAATCATCTCAGAATCTCTTATCAGGCCATAAACAATTACACCAGACCAATTATTTTTAACCGCCTTTTCAGCCAATTGATCACCCAACATAGCACAACGTTTAGAACCGCCTGCGTCCACCACCAACACCCTTGCTTGTCCGTCTGTATCTAGCACTTCTCTCACCAAAGAATTGTCTTCAAAACACTTAACAGTATGGATAATGCCAAAAAAGTCTGTCTTGGCACCATATCGACAATAGATTGGCTCCAGGTACTGTATATTGGGATGTAATTGATCTGATATGTCGCTGGTTTTTTGCATATGGACTAAACCGATTGTGAGTAAATTTGAGACATTCTGTATCGTTGTCGATAAGGATAATAATCAATAATATTGCCATTTTTAATATTATCTTGTACAGACTTCCAGTAATCAACATTCAGGAGTTTTTCATACGATTTGGCAAAAATCTTTTTGCTATCATTTTGACTAAACATGAATAATTTAAACTCTTCTGGAAAGACATCTTCTGGACCTACGTAATACCAAGGTTCGGCGGCCATTTCGTCCTCTTCATGTCTGGCATCTGGAATTTTTCTAAATACAGGTTGATCCATAGTGGTAATTTCATCATAATCGTAAAAAACCACCCGATTTTGACGTGTTACCCCAAAGTTCTTAGTGAGCATATCACCCGGGAAAATATCCGCATTAATTAACTCGTCAATGGCACGACCATAATCATTGACAATATGCTCCAAATCTTCATTTTCAGCATTTTTCATATACAAGTTAAGCGGGATCATTTTGTTTTCCATATACAAATGCTTAATAATGAGCAAATCTTCCTCGATCATAATGCTGGAGCCGACTTTGCTTTTCAGTTCGTTCAGTAGCTCTGTATCTAGATCTCGAATGGGAAAGGCAACATTTGAGAATTCCCAGGTATCTGCCAAACGCCCTACTTTGCAATGATTTTTCACAAAAAAATATTTGTCTTTAACCTGCTGCTTGGTGGCAGTCTTCGGTGGCGCAAAATTATCATTAATTACCTTAAATACATAAGGAAACATAGGGAATGTAAAAACTGTCATTACCATGCCTTTAATACCTGGGGCAAGAATCAGCTTTTCGCCGGTACTACGAGAATATTTTAGAAACCGTCGATAGAGTAAAGTTTTGCCGTGTTTATGCAACCCAATAGAACTATACAGTTCGGCTTTAGTTTTGCCAGGCAAAATAGACTTTAAGAAATCAACCACAGCCGCAGGATAATCTGTATCAATAAAGAAATACGATCTAGAAAAACTAAAGACAATCGAGATATTGTCAACATCGGTTAGCAATGCATCAACATATATGCCGGTTTTTTCATCATTTAATAAGACGATTAAAACAGGACGAACTTGATTATTCTTTAACACAACCTCGCCCACGATATAAGCAGCCTTTCTTCTGAAAAAGGTACTTTTAACCAGCTGTAATTCAAAATCCTCATCTTCTGATAAATTAAGCTGCTTAACAAATTGCTGTTTTAAGCGCGATACATCGCGCGTTAAATCTTGATACGGCGTTACAAAGTCTAGCTTGGTAAAAACTAATTGCAAGGTTTGCTCTAATTGAGAAGCCTTAATATAATGACGATCAATAATTGGGTCATCCATATCAATGAAAGTTGTCGATATGGATGGCTTCACAAAAATAAAGTTATTATTATAAAAACGCTTATCAAACAATAAGCAAAAAACTGAGTTATAAAAAGTTTCAGCCAGTTCTGGTTGCTTATAATTTGACGTCAGATTAATATAAGCAAGCTTGGTGTTGATCCAAACTTTCTCATCAAACATATCTGTATTAACCTCTGCGTTAAGCCCAAGACAAAACTGCTTAACCTGCTTGTCATAAAAATAAAGTCGCGCTCGATAATCATCCAATAATTGCTGCCATTCGCAGCGATCAAATCGAGATTTGGCTTGCACCGATGCCTGTTGAAAAACACGATAATGTTTCTCAAAACCCGCTAATATCTTCTTGGCAGTCGATTCAGGCAGATTGCTTGATTGCATGCTCATTTTCATCATATAAATTCATAAAGTAGTCGGCTTATGTCATAGTATAAACCAACTAACTTTATCAAAAAATATCAAGTTTTAGAACTGCTCTTCTTCGGTTGAACCTGTTAATGCTGTCACTGAAGATGCACCACCTTGAATAACCGTTGTTACATCATCAAAGTAACCTGCACCCACTTCTTGTTGATGTGATGCAAAAGTATAGCCTTTGTCTACTGCTGCAAATTCTGGCTCTTGCACCTTCTCAACATAATGCTTCATGCCTTCACCTTGAGCATATTCGTGCGCAAGGTCAAACATGTTGTACCACATGTTGTGGATACCTGCCAAAGTGATAAATTGATACTTGTAACCCATAGCAGCAATATCTTCTTGGAAAGAAGCGATTTGAGAATCTGTTAAGTTCTTCTTCCAGTTAAATGAAGGTGAACAGTTGTAAGCTAATAACTGATTTGGATTTTCAGCTAATACTGCTTCAGCAAACTCACGCGCAAAACCCAAATCCGGCTTGCCAGTTTCGCACCAAACTAAATCAGCATAAGGTGCATAAGAAACTCCACGAGAAATAGCTTGATCAAGACCATTTTTAACCTTATAAAATCCTTCTGGAGTGCGCTCTCCAGTAACAAAAGGCTCGTCAATTGGATCTACATTTGAAGTAATTAATGTTGCAGCTTCTGCATCCGTACGCGCTAGTAGCACTGTTGGTACACCCATTACATCAGAGGCCAATCTTGCAGCATTTAATTTTTCAATCGCATCTCTAGTTGGCACCAATACCTTACCGCCCATATGGCCACATTTTTTAACTGAAGCTAATTGATCTTCAAAATGCACGCCTGATGCACCAGCAGTGATCATATTTTTCATTAATTCATAAGCATTCAGTACGCCACCAAAACCAGCTTCTGCATCTGCCACAATTGGTAAAAAATAATCAACAAAACCCTTATCTCCAGGATTCATACCTTTTGCATGTTGAATTTCATCAGCGCGCTTAAAAGTGTTATTAATTCGACGCACCATAGTTGGCACTGAATCATAAGCGTACAAAGATTGGTCTGGGTACATAGTTTCTGATGTGTTACCATCAGCAGCAACTTGCCAACCTGATAAATAAATAGCCTCAATACCTGCTTTGGCTTGCTGCATAGCTTGACCACCAGTAATCGCACCCATGCAGTTCACATAACCTTTTTTAGAGCTACCGTTAATTAAGCTCCATAATTGATCAGCACCATCTTTAGCATGTGTATATTCAATAGGCTTAGATCCACGTAGTCGGATAACATCTTCAGCGCTATAGTTACGTTTAACATCTTTCCAGCGTGAATTCTCAGCCCATTCTTTTTCTAATGCTGTAATTTGTTCTTGTCTAGTCATTGTCTTTCTCCTCGTCCGTATTATTAATTTATTTACTTGATTAGTGAGAATTATGATACTGAACTTTTAAACACTTTTTTCATTATGTAATGTAGTATTTCATTATATGAAAAAATAATATTTTTTTTAACGAATATTTCACCATGCAAAAAATAATTCCTTAATATAACATTAAATTTTATAATACGACAAAATGACCATGACAGACATTAATCCGACAGAAAAAAAAGTGACTGCGATTGAAAAAAGTCTTATTATTCTGTCTATTTTTACGATGGATAGACCTTCGCTAAGCTTAAAAGAGATTTGCGATCAAGTAGGATTCAACGCCTCAACCACTTACCGCATCTTACACACGTTGTCAGAATATGGCTATATTATTAGAACTGCAGATAAAAACTACTGTATCGGTACCACGCCACTGTCTTTAAGTGCTATTTATCAAAAAACCAATCAACTGACTCAAATTAGTCCTGTGGTTGATCATATTCGAGACATGTGTAATGAAACCGCCTCGTTTTTCATTCAACAAGACAATAATAGGATTTGCCTATATCGGGCGCACTCACGCGATATGATTAGACATAATATTGATGTTGGCACCCAATTAGAGCTTAACCGCGGTGCCTCTGGTCGAGTAATTCTAGCTTATGGACGGCGTTTGCAAGACAATAGTGGCTTTTTTAAAAATATTCGCGACAAAGGTTATTATTTGTCAATAAATGAACATAATGCTGCTTTATTTGCTGTTTCAAAACCGATTTTATCTGAAGGTGGTCAATTGATAGGTGCATTAACTATTTCCGGACCTATTAGTCGTTTTAATGAAGAAAGAAAGCAGTACTTTTTAGACTTGCTCACTGAACAAATTGGGCAAGTTAAAATCCTTTAGAAAATTTTATAAATATTCTACGCTTAAAATTTCGTAAACAATATCACCTCTAGGGGCTTTTACCGTGACTTCATCACCCTCTTCATTGCCCATTAAAGCGCTGGCAATCGGAGAATGACATGAGATTTTATTTTTACCGATATCCGCCTCATCTTCACCAACAATTTGATAAGTAATCTCGCTGTCATCTTCGATATTAATTAGGCTGATCGTCGTGCCAAATACACAACGACCATTTTGTGTAAGCTTGGATACATCAATAATTTGCATGCGCGACAGTTTTGACTCAATTTCTTTGATTCGACCCTCGCAAAAACTTTGCTCTTCTTTAGCCGCATGATATTCAGCATTTTCTTTTAAATCACCATGCGCACGTGCCGTTGCAATATCTTCTACAATACGCGGACGTTCAATATCTTTAAGTTGTAACAGTTCGGCTTCTAATGCCTTAGCACCAGCAACTGTCATTGGAATATTTTCCATGCAAAACTTCCTCTTTAATGCCTAAGAGATTGCAGCGTTCTCACTGTAATCTCTTCGTGCGTTTTTAAACCATCAAGCATAGCAAATGCTGCAGCTACTGTTGTCGTAAATGGCACCTTATGAACTAATGCTTGGCAACGAATAGCAGCTGCATCTTCCACGCCTTGAGTATCTTCAGTGGAATTAATAATTAAATCAATTGCGTCATTTTTTATCATATCAACAATATGTGGTGACCCTTCTGACACCTTATGAACCATTTCACATTCCAAACCGGCTTCAATTAAAATATCTCTATTGCTCCGAGTAGCTACCAAACTAAATCCTTGTTGAGATAGCTTCTCACCCAAACTAACCAAATCACCGCGATCTAGGCGTCTAAGACTCACAAAAACACTACCTTCTTCAGGCGCACGAGATCCAGCAGCCAATTGAGCTTTATCAAAAGCAGAAGCAAAGTCATCGCCAATACCCATCACTTCGCCTGTTGAACGCATTTCTGGACCTAAAATTGGATCCACACCTAAGAATTTATTAAATGGAAATACTGCCTCTTTAACACTGTAATGCTTAGGAACAATCTCTTGTGTAAAATTCAGCTCTTGGAGTGATTTTCCTGACATAACACGTGCAGCAATACTTGCTAGCGGCGCGCTAATCGCTTTAGAAACAAAAGGCACTGTACGCGATGCACGTGGATTAACCTCAATCACATAAATTTCACCATCTTGATAAGCGAGCTGAGTGTTCATCAAGCCAACAACATTGAGTGCTTTAGCCATAGCAATCACTTGCTGACGCATCGAGTTTAAAACATCTTCTGAAAGCGAATACGGTGGTAATGAGCAAGCCGAATCCCCTGAGTGAATTCCTGCTTGCTCAATATGCTGCATAATGCCACCAATAACGACATCTGTACCATCCGAAATAACGTCGATATCAACTTCAATAGCATGATCTAAAAAAGAGTCTAGTAATACTGGAGAATCATTAGAAACCTGAACAGCTGTATGCATATAGTGATCTAGAGATTCTTTATTATAAACAATCTCCATCGCACGGCCACCTAACACATAAGAAGGGCGAACAACTAGCGGAAAGCCAATTGCATCAGCAATATCTTGCGCTTGCTCTAATGAGCGTGCTGTACCGTTTAAAGGTTGTTTTAAACCTAGCTCTTGAAGCATTGCAGAAAAACGCTCACGGTCTTCTGCTAAGTCGATTGCATCCGGGCTAGTGCCAATAATTTTTGCACCGCTCTTTTCCAAAGCGTCAGCCAATTTCAAAGGAGTTTGTCCACCATAATGTACAATAATGCCATCTGGATTCTCAGTATCTATTATCGCCAACACATCTTCCAGTGTCAGTGGCTCAAAATACAAACGGTCTGAAATATCATAATCTGTTGAAACAGTCTCAGGATTACAATTAACCATGATGGTTTCAAAGCCATCTTCGCGTAGCGCTAAAGAAGCATGAACACAGCAATAATCAAACTCAATACCTTGACCAATTCGATTAGGGCCGCCGCCCAAAATCATAATCTTTTTCTTATCGGTTGGGTTTGCCTCACATTGCTGCTGATAGGTTGAATAAAGATAAGCAGTTTGTGTATCAAACTCAGCAGCACAACTATCAACGCGCTTAAAAACTGGCTTAATATTTAGCGCTTTACGGCGCTCACGCACAGAAGACTCACTACAATTGAGCAATTGCCCCAATCGGGCATCCGAAAATCCTTTGCGCTTTAAGGCAAACATATCATCTGTTTCAATATCAGTAATACTTGCGCCATTAACCTGCATTTCACTAGAAACAATATCTTCAATTTGAGCTAAAAACCAAGGATCCACTTTAGATAAATCAAACACTTCCTCCAGACTCATGCCTAGTCTAAAGGCGTCTGCAATATAAAAAATACGCTCGCCACGTGCAGTAATGCACTCTGAGCGAATTTTATTGCGCGCGTCGTCTGCATTCAAATCAACCATAGGATCTAGTCCAACTTTATCTGTCTCTAACCCTCTTAACGCTTTTTGCAAGGATTCTTGAAAAGTGGAACCCATGGCCATCACTTCGCCTACTGACTTCATCTGCGTGGTTAAGCGGTCATCTGCTTTAGGAAACTTTTCAAAAGCAAAACGTGGAACTTTTGTGACAACGTAATCAATACTTGGTTCGAATGAAGCAGGTGTTTTCCCACCAGTAATATCATTATCGAGTTCGTCAAGTGTATAGCCTACGGCTAATTTCGCCGCTACTTTGGCAATTGGAAATCCTGTTGCTTTTGAAGCGAGTGCGGATGAGCGTGATACACGTGGATTCATCTCGATAATGGTTAAACGGCCATTCTCAGGATTGAGGGCAAATTGCACGTTTGAGCCGCCAGTATCAACGCCAATCTCACGCAATACCGCCAAAGAGGCATTGCGCATCACTTGATATTCTTTGTCCGTTAAGGTTTGCGCTGGGGCAACGGTAATAGAATCACCCGTATGCACGCCCATTGGATCAAAATTTTCAATAGAACAAATAATAATACAATTGTCTTTAGTGTCGCGTACCACCTCCATCTCAAACTCTTTCCAGCCTAAAATAGATTCTTCAACTAACAGCTCATTAGTTGGTGAAAGATCGAGTCCACGTTCACAAATTTCAACAAATTCTTCCTTGTTAAAAGCAATGCCGCCACCTGAGCCACCCATGGTGAACGAAGGGCGAATTACTGTTGGATAACCGACTGTTTCTTGTATGGCAAAAGCTTCTTCCAATGTATTCGCAACGGCCGCCTTGGGCATATCCAAGCCAATTTTAAGCATAGCTTCACGAAACAAATCACGATCTTCAGCCTTGTCAATAGCGTCTTTTTTGGCGCCAATCATCTCCACATTGTGCTTTTCCAATACGCCGTGACGATCTAAATCAAGCGCGCAGTTAAGAGCAGTTTGCCCACCCATTGTTGGCAAAAGTGCATCTGGCTTTTCACTTTCAATAATTTTTTCGACCGTACGCCATTCAATCGGTTCAATGTAGGTAGCGTCCGCCATTTGCGGATCGGTCATGATAGTAGCAGGATTCGAATTAACCAAAATAACACGATACCCTTCTTCCCTAAGCGCCTTACAGGCTTGCGCGCCAGAATAGTCAAACTCACAGGCTTGCCCGATAACAATAGGCCCAGCACCGATAATCAAAATACTTTTTAAGTCTTGTCTTTTTGGCATGTTTCTCTAAAGGTTAATTCTTTTTAAAATTCGTCTTCTTCAATGGGTAAATTACCATCAAAAATATCAAACTTACGTTTTTGCAGATAGGAAGACCTCATGGCAATATAAGGATCGTCAGATTGATCTAATAAATCAGTGGCAGGCAGTAATTCAACCCGCTTATCCACAATATTCATTGCACTTGCACTGATAGCGCCCAGGTCATCCATTTCGTTAATCAAATTGGCATCTGAGGTTAGGTCAACATACAAACCAGCACCATCTCTAAGTGTTGATGGTCCCATTAAAGGCAGCATAATATAAGGACCTTCTTCCACACCCCAGACAGCAAGTGTTTGTCCGAAATCTTCATTATCGGTGGTTAAACTTATATCTGTTGCGATATCAAACAATCCGTATAAACCAACGGTTGAATTCACCACAATACGACTTAAGGTAATGGCGCTTTGCTCTATCTTGAATTGCAAAATTTGATTAGCCAATGTAGATACATCGCGCAAATTACCAAAAAAATGACTAACGCGATTTTGTAAAAAATCAGGCATATGATCTTGGTAGGCACGAGAAACTGGCTCTAACAAATTATCATCAACGACTTCATTAAATTCATAGATGACTCTATTAGTTTCTTCAAACGGGTCAACCTCTTCAGCGACGCTAACTAAACTGAATGTCAATAGTAACCAACTTATTAATAATTGTTTCATGAGCTCATCTCCTTAATAAAAGTGTCGAATAATCCGCTGACATCATGAGGGCCTGGAGAGGCCTCCGGATGTCCCTGAAAGCCAAATGCTTTTTTACCCACTACTTTAACACCTTGAACGGTATTATCAAACAGTGAGCGATGCGTTACTTGTAATTGACTTGGCATGTTTGATTCTGCTACAGCAAAGCCATGATTCTGCGAAGTAATCATTACCTGTTTGGAGGTCACATCCTGCACAGGATGATTTGCGCCATGGTGACCAAATTTCATTTTTTGTGTTTTAGCGCCACTAGCCAATGCTAGCAACTGATGGCCCAAACAAATACCAAAAATCGGTATATTTTTTTCTAACAATACTTTAATGTTTGCAATTGCATACTCACATGGCTCAGGATCACCTGGTCCATTAGACAAAAATACACCATCAGGGTTTGTATTTAAAATATCAGCAACTGGCGTTTGTGCATTGACCACAGTTAAATGGCAGCCTCGATCAACTAACATTCTCAGAATATTGGTCTTGACACCATAGTCGTAAACAACCACATTGAATTTGACCTCTAAATCAGAAAATTCGCCCGTTTCTAAAAAATAAGAACCTTGGCTAAATGTGTACGTTTGCGTTGTAGAAACCACTTTGGCTAAATCTGTATTCTTCAAGCCAGCAAATGATTGAGCTTTAGCGATTGCTGCTGCTTCATCAATATTTTCACCAGCAACAATACAACCTTTAAGAGATCCGTTAGTACGTAAATGACGCGTTAAGGCGCGCGTATCGATATCACTAATAGCGACAATATTATTACGCTTTAAATACTCATCCAATGGCATAGTATTACGCCAATTACTATGCAGCAATGGCAGATCACGAACAATTAATCCGGCTGCATAAACCTTAGAGGACTCTTGATCAACTTCATTAGTACCCGTATTACCAATATGCGGATAAGTCAATGCAACAATTTGCTGGGTATAAGAGGGGTCTGTAAGAATTTCTTGATAGCCAGTCATCGAGGTGTTAAACACAACCTCTCCCAATGTTTCACCAGTGCTGCCGATAGATTTTCCGTAAAAAATCTGACCATCTTCTAACGCTAATAAGGCAACTTGCGACACCGGATACTCCTGAATGAAAAACTTCGTGAATTTTACCATATTGTCTCACTACCCTGAAGGGCAAATATACAAATCTAAGGGGTATAATTAATCATAAATAATGATGTAGAAATGCCATGAAAATTACAGTAGATAACATTAAATGTGGGGGCTGCGCTGGTTCAATCACTAAAAAATTAACTGCCGAGTTTGCCACGGATCAAATCAATATAGATATTGAACAAGGTGTTGTTGATATTGACATTGATGATTCCAATAAAGAGGCCGTAACCAAAGTATTGCTAGATCTAGGTTATCCAGAAACAGACTCTGTACACGGATTTGATTCTGCTAAAGCAAAAGCCAAATCGTTTGTTTCTTGCGCCATTGGAAAAATGGATAAATGATTATTATTGTTAATGGCAAGCAACTGGAAATAGAAAAACCAGCCACAGCCGAAAAATTAATCAAGCAGCTTAATTATCAAGATCAGCGTATCGCCTTGGAAGTGAACGAAATGATTATTCCCAAATCCCAACATGGCGAATTTGCCCTAAATGAAAATGATCAAATTGAGATTATTAAAGCAGTTGGTGGTGGCTAAACAAACCAAGTTTTAGGAATATCATCGACTCCTAACGGGGTAACATTCAACTGCTGTGTTACGCCTACATTGAGTTTCACCTCAACCTCAACACTTGACTGCTCTCGACCTTGCGAATAGCGTGCTAGAATTTGAGCGGCAATTTTAAGATCTTCCTGATTTGGCTCACCATCAATCAGTGCAATTGGACCCGTACAGCTAGTTGAATAAAGGTTAGCATATTGGTTTCTATAACCTTCAAGAAATTTCACCTCGCCCTCTTCTCTGGCAACAATCATTTTAAAACGTTGATTGGGACGAATGTGGCGACCCACTTTAAGCATCATTAAATCATCTAATTGATAATCACGATTACCACGGGATTGCCACATATCAACTAACTTATCAGAATATTGCTTGTCTGTTAAGAAACAACAACCACCTGCAGGCGTTGCGTAATCCTCAAAACCATAGGATTTTGCCAAAGCTATTTGCGGCTTTCGATTACGCCCAGTAAAATCAAGTAATTTTTCTCGATCTATCCACCCTTCTTTTTCTGGCTTGGTTTCGGGCAAATGTTTTGCGCACAACGGGCGTAATAACAAATCATCTGCACCCGATTCTTCTTGTACAACTGGCATAGTGTCTTTACGCTGAGACATTGGACGTTGCCCCATAACCTCACCAGTAATAATAAAGTCAAACTCATTTTCTTCCATCCACTGCTTGGCTTTTTTTACCATAAAACCTTTGCAATCCAAGCAAGGGTTCATATTTTTCCCGTAACCATGCTTGGGATTTAACAGGACGTCACGATACTCTTCAATCACATCAATAATATGCAATTTAATGCCTAATTGTTCCGCCACCCAGAGTGCGTTGTTGCGTTTTTGCTTATCATTCTTTTGTTTACGAATAGCATGCGTGTGCCCTTCGACACAAAACCCAGTAAAAAAGTTAATTCCTTCAACATGAATACCTTGATCAAGCAATAACTTAGTGCTTAATAACGAATCTAATCCGCCCGAAATTAGAGAAACCGCTTTAATTTGTTTTTTTTCTGTCATATTCTTTTCTTATTTACGCTGACCACTAACACAGCACCATTCATCTTTTTGCACGACTTTCAATTCTTGAAAATACTCACTATAAGTTTCAAGAATCATGGCCAGCTGATCATCCATAATGCCTGAAAGCGCTATACTTCCACCAGGCTTTACCAAGTGGGCAAAATGCTCACACAGACTCACCAAAGGGTTTGCTAATATATTAGCAATCAACAAATCAGCCTTATCCAGCTTACCTTCATCGTCTGTATGCAATACGGAGATTTTCTTTTGCACATGATTAGCCTCAACATTACTGATAGTAGCAACAATTGCTTGCGGATCATTATCCACAGCAGTTACCTCTTTAGCCCCTAGTTTGACCGCGGCAATCGCCAAAATTCCTGTACCTGAACCATAATCAATAACCGAACAATCAATAGGCGCATTGGCATCTAGATACTGCAAGCATAAATCCGTAGTTTGATGAGTGCCCGTGCCAAATGCTAGTCCGGGGTCCATATCAATAATAATAGCGTCCTCTGGTAAACGACTACTGTCTTCCCAAGAAGGGCAGATCCACAGCCTTTTGCCAAATTGCATTACGTGGAAATCTCTCTTACACTCATCTTCCCAAACACGATCTTTGAGCAGCTCAAAGTGTAACTCTTCAATATGGCAAATTTGCCCAAGCATTTGACGAATGTGCATTTGATCAACTTCTAACTCAAATAAAGCGGTCATGGTAATATGTTGCCATAAAGGGGTTTCACCCACAGGTGGCTCGAAAATAGCATTATCACTTGCATCGCAAAAAGTAACAGAAACGCTTTCTAAACCTGTCAGTATTTCACTAACAAAATCCGCTTTATCTTTAGTTGTCTGTAAGGTAAGTTGTATCCAGTCCATAGCACTTAAATTATACCTATGAGTATCAAACTCCAACTCTATATAAAAAATAGCCAATACGATTAATCTTAACAGATATAATATCGGCTGTTAATAAAACAGAATTTATATTCAATTACCAGGAGAAAAACAATGGCTAACGGCATTACAAAAGGCAACAGACCAACATTAGGAAGCAGCTTAGAAGCATTAAACGCGTCTAACCCTTTAAATTCAAGAACGGGTAACGAAACTGTTACAAAAACTCAAGATTACAAAAAAGGCATGAAGTCTGCAGAAGAGTTAGAGGAATTACGATAGATAAAAAAATCTATTCTAAAAAAAACCCTCTACTCGAGGGTTTTTTATTGTTCAAAATTCACCCTATATCCATACAAACAAAATGTGTATTTACAAAGCTTGAATTAAATCAATCTTATATAATATACCCAATTAAATTACTATGGTATTAAAAATGGCATTAGATAGAACAGGAAATGGTTACTTAGTAGATCCATCAATTTGGACCGAAGAAATCATGCATGAAATGGCGACAGAAGACGAAATTACCTTAACCGAGTCTCAAGTTAATCAAATTCTTGCCGCAAGGGAATATTATGCTGAAAACTCATCAGTTCCACCAATTAGAACTTTCGCAAAATACGTTAAAATTGATAAAAAAATCTTGTTTAAAGAATGGCTAACCGGCCCAATGAAGCCAATTACGAAGTATGGTGGAATGCCACAGCCAACCGGTTGCGTATAAAATTACTGTGTCTTTTTCACGAGTATTTTGTTAAATTCATAACTCTCTCAGTTGCATAGATTTAACTATGCGCCTTTGTTCGTTATTTCATTTGCCTCATTCTCGTAAAAAATACTTGCAATTAGTCAGATCAAAAAAAACCCTCGAAAGAGGGTTTTTTAATGCCTAAGATTTACAACAACTTTTCTATAGCTACCTGTTGAGATGTGATTTTTTTCATAGATTAAGGCATAAAGAATTTGAAAATCGGGAGTTTACAAATTAGTAAATGACTGATTTGATAATTCTGACAACGAAAATATATGGAAAAAGTACACTCAACTTATAATAGACTTTTGACTGAAGCAAGCGCTTCAGTTAGCTTAGATGGGTCTGTTCCGCCACCCTGCGCCATATCTGGCCTACCACCACCTTTACCGCCAACTTGCGTTGCAACATGATTAAGAATCTTTCCTGCTTGATATTGCTTAGTCAAATCTTTAGTAACACCCGCAACCAGAGAAACTTTATCCCCACTCACCACAGCTAACACCACAATAGCAGAACCTAGCTTATCTTTTAGCTTATCAGCAATGTCACGTAAATCTTTGCCACTCACACCCTTGACCACAGTTGATAACAACTTCACACCATTAACATCTTGCGCTTGATTAGCTAAATCATCGCCCTGATTGCTCGCTAACTGTTTTTTAAAAGTTGCAATCTGTTTTTCCAACTCTTTTTGTTGTTTAATCAGTTGCGTCACTTTTTCTACAGCTTGTGCATTGGTTGATTTGGTCATTTTAGCGATTTCACTCAAGCTATCTTCAGTTTGTTTATCAAACTGATAAGCATCATAACCTGTCACCGCCTCAATACGACGCACACCAGCAGCAATACCGCCTTCTGATATAATTCTAAACAGGCCAATATCTCCAAGCTGATTTACATGTGTACCGCCACACAACTCTACTGAAAAGTCGTCTTTACCCATGGTCAAGACACGCACGGTATCGCCATACTTCTCACCAAACAGTGCCATCGCACCTTTCTTTTTAGCGCTTTCAATATCAGTTACATCAGTATGCACAATCGTATTACCCAAAATCTTACGATTAACCATGCCCTCAATCTTGTCAAGATCCACTTTGGCAATTAGCTCATCGTGAGAGAAGTCAAAACGTAGTTTGTCGCCATCAACCAACGAGCCTTTTTGGGTCACTGTCTCACCCAATACAGTGCGCAGTGCCGCATGCAATAGATGGGTCGCTGAATGGTTACGTGCAATACGCTTTCGGCGGTTTTTATCAACTGAAGCAGTCACAACATCACCTACTTTCAGCGCGCCACTATTCAAAACACCATGGTGCTCGAAGGCACCTGATTTTTGTTTTTGCGTATTGGCAACTCCAAACTCAATGTCTTTTGCACTGAATGTGCCGCTGTCGCCCACCTGACCACCTGACTCACCATAAAAACTGGACTGCGCTAAAACGATAATGCCGTGATCGCCTGCTTCAATACTATCAACCAACTCACCATCTTTAATTAATGCTTGAATGGATGAGCTATTTTCTAATTGCTCATAACCTAAAAAATCAGTCGCATCACTTATATCAACGCCCTTTTGTGCGGTTTTAAAATCACCAGCTGAGCGCGCTCTATCACGTTGTTTGGTCATTTCTGCTTCAAAGCCTGGCATGTCAATGGTGAGGCTACGCTCACGAGCCACATCGGCTGTTAAATCAACTGGGAAGCCGTAAGTATCGTAAAGTTTAAATACGGTTTCACCATCAATTTCACTGCCTGTTAGATTGGCAATTGCGGCCTCTAAAATACCCATACCTTGGTCTAGTGTTTGCGCAAAGCGCTCTTCTTCACGCTTTAATACTTTTTCAACATTCGCTAAAGATTTCTTAAGCTCTGGATAAGCCTCTTTAAACTCTAATGCCAATACCGGCGCCAAACGATAGAAAAAAGTTTTCTCGATACCAATTTTATGGCCATGGCGAATTGCACGACGAATAATGCGGCGCAGCACATATCCACGCCCTTCGTTTGATGGAATAACACCATCCACAATCATAAATGCCGTTGAGCGAATATGGTCAGCAATCACACGAACTGACGCATTATCTGTTTTAATACCAGCATCTTTAGGCGTTAGCTCAACGACTGCCTTAGTTAGACTCTTAAAACCATCAGTATCATAATTATTATTCTCATGTTGCAATACAGCAGCTAAACGCTCAAGCCCCATACCAGTATCCACACAAGGTGCATCAAGTGGTTTTAAATAGCCATCTTCTTGTTTATCATACTGAGTGAAAACCAAATTCCAGATTTCAATATAGCGATCACCGTCTTCATCTGCATGTCCTGGCGGGCCGCCAGCAATCTCTTCACCGTGGTCATAAAAGATTTCACTCGATGGCCCACACGGGCCGGTATCACCCATTTGCCAAAAGTTATCTTTAGCGCCACAACGAGAGATACGATTTTTAGGAAAACCGATTTCATTTACCCAAATCGCCTCAGCTTCATCGTCTTCTTCAAACACACTGACCCATAGCTTTTCTTTTGGCAGGCCAATTTCAACCGTTAAAAACTCCCAAGCATATTGAATGGCTTCACGTTTGAAATAATCGCCAAATGAGAAATTGCCCAGCATTTCAAAAAAAGTATGGTGGCGTGCGGTATAACCGACATTTTCAAGATCATTATGCTTGCCGCCAGCACGCACACAACGCTGACAACTAACTGCGCGCGTGTACGGGCGCTTTTCTACGCCACTAAACACATCTTTAAACGGCACCATGCCGGCATTAACAAACAGCAAGGTTTTGTCATTATGTGGAATAAGTGATGAGCTCTTTTCAATGGTATGGCCTTTCGAGGCGTAAAAATCTAAGAATTTTTGTCTAATTTGTGCAGTTTTCATGCGCGTAAAACATTATATAAAAAGGCTTTATTATACTGATTAACTCACTACTTAAACGATAAGCGAGGTATCGCCAGCACCTTGTCGGATAATTTCAACCTGACCAGAGGTTAGGTTAATTACCGTGGTTGGTTGTGGCGGACAATAACCATCATCAACAATCACATCAACTAATTTTTCAACCGCGTCACGAACGTCATCAATATCATAAAATTCGTAATCAGGCAATATGAGCGACACACTCATTAATGGTTCATCAAGTGAGGCAAGCAAGGCTTGCACCACGCCGTGTTCAGAAATACGTAGGCCAATGGTTTTTTTCTTTTCGTGCAAAAGGCGCTTAGGTACATCTCGTGTACCTTCTAGAATAAATGTGTAAGGACCAGGCAAAATTTTCTTTAGTAAGCGAAAAGCATTATTATCCAATTTAGCATATTCACCAATATGTGCTAAATCGCGCATCATTAAAGTGAAATCATGGCGCTTCGAGAGTTGTCTGATTTGACGAATACGCTCCAATCCAGTTTTATTACCCAAAGCTGTACCGAGTGCATAGCCCGAATCTGTTGGATAGGCAATAACGCCACCAGATTTAATCTCACTCACCACTTGGTCAATTAAACGCTGTTGTGGATTTTGCGGGTGGATTTTTAATAGTTTCATTACAACCAATCTCTCCATATTGTAGTTTCTGAATTGGGCATTTCCATCAGCTTACCAATCGCCACACGTTGATTTGGCCAACCGTGGTAATCAGAACCTTGAGAAGATAATAACTTAAATTCCTTTGCCCATTGACTCACTAACGTTATTTCATCTGCACTACTAGATCCGGTAACTACTTCAACGCCGTCTAATCCTGCACCAGCCAAATGGCTTAATAATCGCTTAACTTTTGTATTGGTCATACGATAACGCAATGGATGTGCCAAAACAGCTTGCCCACCTGCCGCATGTATCCAGGCAATTACTTCATCATACTCAGCCCACTTACCGCCCACACCACCAGGTTTTTTACCGGTTAAAAAACGCTTAAAAACACTACGCATATCTTTACACACGCCCTCTTGAACCAGCATTTGGGCAAAATGCGTTCGAGTAATCATATCGGTTTTAGCGATAGCTTGCGTTTTTTCCATGGCATTAAATACACCAGCGCCGCCCAAACCTCGCGCCATCTTCTCAGCGCGCACTCGTCGAAATTTTTGGTGTTGCTTAAGACCAGCCTGAAGTGTTGTATTATTAATGTCCACTCCCAAACCTACAATATGCACTGTCATCTTACTCCACATAGCAGACACCTCAACACCGTGAACTAGCTTTAAGCCAATTTCATCCGCTTGTTGCTGCGCTTCAGCCAATCCATCTGTGGTGTCGTGATCTGTCAGTGCAAATACATCACAACCCTCTTTTTTAGCGAGGCGCACCACTTCACTTGGAGACAAAACGCCGTCTGAATAATAAGAATGATTGTGTAAATCAATTTTCATAATCAATATTATCCGCGATTAGAACCTATTCAACACTTCTTTTAAAAAAGCAAAAAAAAACGATTTATGGTCTATAATAATCCATTATGAAAAAATGGTACTTAATCAAAACCAAACCTCAGCAAGAGGCAATTGCCACACTTAATTTGGCCAATCAAGGCTTTAAGGTGTTTTTTCCAAAAGCCATGATTAAAAACAAAACTCAGGCACTATTTCCAGGGTATTTGTTCATTGAACTTGATGATAAAGCCCAAAATTGGACACCCATTCGATCTACCAAAGGGGTAGCCAACTTTGTTAGATTTGGCTTAAGCTTTGCCGTAGTTCCAAGCCAAATTATCAGACTTATAAAAATTCAACAGCAACAAACCATTGAAAAACTAATCAATATTTGTTCACATCAAAAAGGTGATACCATAGAAATTCAGTCTGGCGCTTTTAAAGGTCAACAAGCTATTTTTCAAAACTACAGTGCCCAAGATCGAATTGTTGTACTGCTTAAACTTATTGGTCAACAGCAAGAAATAAGCCTAAAAGAAAAAGAAGTTGTTGCAGTCTAGACCACTAGCAACCATACAAAGTTTATAATCACTCTAAATCTTAACAATTAACAAACCTTATGTGCGGAATCGTTGGCGGTATTTGTAAAAAAAACATTACACCCGTCCTTGTCGATGGATTAAAAAAACTTGAATACCGTGGTTATGATTCTGCTGGTGTGGTCGTGTTGTCAAAAAATAACCAATTATTACGTGCTAGGTCAGTTGGCAAAGTTATCAATCTTGAAGAAAATATTCAGTCACAAAATAGTGCCATAGACGGCACAATTGGTATTGCTCATACGCGCTGGGCCACGCATGGAGAGCCTTCAAGTCGTAACGCTCATCCACACATTTGTAATCATAGTGTGAGTGTGGTGCATAACGGTATTATTGAAAATTTCCTGGAGCTTAAAGCCGAACAACAATCACAAGGCTATAACTTTACTTCAGATACTGATACAGAAGTCATTGCTCACGGCATCCATAAAGCGCTAGAAAGTTGTGACACCTTACTGGAAGCAACACAAAAAGCAATCACAAC
>Ga0255752_10002124_pt1 | contig 22311 bp, 18 predicted proteins | sample 011ome_25_FD_179952 | JGI IMG/M metagenome (GOLD analysis project Ga0255752, IMG submission 179952) | Coastal salt marsh microbial communities from the Groves Creek Marsh, Skidaway Island, Georgia - 011512CT metaG (version 2) | ecosystem: Environmental > Aquatic > Marine > Intertidal zone >... | reverse complement strand
TGAAAGCAAGCACCGAAATTGCGTTTGGACGCTTCATGACTGTCTCCTACACTATTCCTAGTTATTCCATGTAAGCCGTCTGCACGGCATTGCGCCTGTAGGCTGGCGTGAGACGCACAGCCTATGTGCAGATTGTGCCGATTATAAATAAGCGGCTATGGCGTGGGTAGTACCGGCAAAGGGTAGGACACTGTGGGTGTGCAGAACCACGTTTATCAACGGCAGGTGGTAGCTCCTTTTTTAAAATCAGCTTCTGATGTGTATCAGCGGGAACACTGGTATCAGCAGGAGACTTTTACCCCTCCCGTGCCTATGAAAGAGGGTACCCGCTCATAGATACTTCATAGATACTTTTCCAGTCCCATAGATACTTCATAGATACTTTTGAAGTAGTGAAGCCCCGCAAACGCTTGTATAATGTCACTGCAAGATGTTGATGCGTACGCGCCTTCCGCACCAAACATAATCAGAGCCCCGGATATCGGGGCTTTGTTGTGTCTGGAGCCAGCGAACGGCACGCGGGACTTGTCCCTGGATCGCTCTCGGCCATCCGTGGCCTTCGCGATCCGCCAACGTCGTGTTGGCGTCCGCACCAAGCATAATCAGAGCCCCGGATATCGGGGCTTTGTTGTGTCTGGAGCCAGTGAACAGCACGCAGGACTTGTCCCTGGATCGCTCTCGGCTATCCGTGGCCTCTTTCATACCCTCAAACGGTGTTTTGTAGGGGGTAAAGTGGGCGAAATGCCTTGAGTTGACGCGGGAGGGGGCCATCCCTATACTTCTGCGCCTCTGATCTGGCGCTTGCGCTTAATCAGTGTGACAGCCAGCGGTAGGGCACCTCGGTGTCGTGGCGCTAAGGGGGCGGTCACAAAAGTTTTGATGCGGGGTGGAGCAGCCTGGTAGCTCGTCGGGCTCATAACCCGAAGGTCGTCGGTTCAAATCCGGCCCCCGCTACCAAATCGGTGTCGGCTTTTGCTCGAGCTGGCACCATCGTTAAAGCCCCTTATTGGGGCTTTTTCGTATCCGCAGAAAATGCGGTGTTTGAATTGAGTTGGAGTGACAGCTAATGGCAGGGAAGGAGTCAACATTATCAGCCCTGCTTGCGCCCACGGTAGCTTCGTTGGGTTTTCAGCTGTGGGGGTTGGAATTGATATCCCCCAATCGACGTCCCACCCTGCGGGTATACATCGAGGGTGACAGCGGGGTGACCGTGGACGACTGCGCAACCGTGAGTCGGCACCTCAGCTCGGTGTTGGATGTTGAGGATCCCATTCAGGGGGAGTACACCTTAGAGGTGTCTTCCCCGGGCATTGATAGGCTGTTGTTTACGGCTGATCACTATGCGCTGTATGTGGGTGAGCCGATTGAAGTACGCCTGAGATTTCCCTTTGAGGGTAGGCGGCGCTTCCGGGGTTGGTTGATGGGGCTTGAGGGTGATGATGTCGTGGTGCGTATCGATGATCACGATTTTTTGTTACCCCTAAAACAAATTGATAAAGCCAGGGTGCAGCCCCGGTTGGATAGTAAGGGCGGTAAGAGCGGTCAATCTTTCGGGAAAGACCAAACTACTTCGAACAGCTAACGTTCGGAGGATGACAGACAACGATCTTCCAGACGTGTCGAAGATGATGCTGAGAGAACGAACATGAACAAAGAAATTTTGATGGTGGCAGAGGCGGTATCAGCTGAGAAAGGTGTGTCGGAAGACATCATTTTCGAAGCCATTGAGCTTGCCCTCGCGACGGCAGCCAAGAAACGCTATGACGAAGAGGCCGATGTCGAAGTCACCATCGACCGAGAAAGCGGTAATTATGTAACCCATCGTCGCTGGCTTGTCGTGCCCGACACAGAGCTTGCATTGCTTGGGACTCAGTTTACGACCGAGGAAGCCGCTGAAGTGGATCCCAACCTGAAGCCTGGCGATGTACATGTAGAGGTTATTGAAAACGTTGATTTTGGCCGCATAGCGGCGCAGACGGCTAAGCAGGTTATCGTCCAGCGGGTCCGTGATGCTGAACGCGCGCAAATCGTCGACATGTATCGAAACCGAGTCGGTGAGCTACTGGCGGGAATCGTCAAAAAAGTGACGCGAGACAACATCATCGTCGATCTTGGTAACAATGCCGAGGGCCTGCTGCCCCGTGGCGAACTCGTGGGTCGTGAGACCTTTCGTATCAACGATCGAGTGCGCGCCATATTAAGTGAGATCAATACCGAGTCCCGTGGACCGCAGCTTATTTTGTCGCGAGCGTGCCGCGAGATGCTCGTTGAGCTGTTCAAAATCGAGGTGCCCGAAATATCTGAGGGCGTTATTCAGATTCGTGCCGCCGCCAGGGATCCGGGTTCCCGCGCGAAGATTGCTGTTAAAACCGGCGACCAACGTATCGACCCGGTCGGTGCCTGTGTCGGTATGCGAGGCTCGCGCGTGCAGGCAGTCTCCAACGAACTTGATAATGAACGTGTTGATATCATTTTGTGGGACGACAACGCGGCGCAACTCGTCATCAACGCCATGTCGCCTGCCGAGGTCGAGTCGATCGTTGTCGATGAAGACAGCAATACTATGGAAGTGGCAGTCGCAGAAGATAACCTTGCTCAGGCGATTGGACGCGGTGGCCAGAACGTACGCTTGGCGTCGGACTTGACCGGCTGGACGATTAACGTGATGAGCGTTGACGAGGCGGCGGATAAGCAAGAAGCCGAGGCGGTAGAGGTTGTTGAAACCTTTATGAATGCGCTCGACGTCGATGAAGATGTCGCGGTAGTGCTTGTTGAGGAGGGCTTTACGACCCTCGAGGAAGTCGCTTACGTGCCTCTGGAAGAAATGATGGGCATTGAGGGGTTTGATGAAGAAATCTCGGAAGAACTTCGCGCCCGTGCCAAGGACGCGCTGTTGACTCTGGCGATCGCCTCTGAGGAACAGCTCGATGTCGAACCCGCCGAGGATCTTCTGACGATGGACGGGATGGATCGGCATCTGGCTTTTATTCTTGCGAGTCGTGGCATTGTGACAATGGAAGACCTTGCGGAGCAGGGCGTTGACGATATTCTTGATGTTGAGGGCATGACTGAAGAGCGTGCCGCCGAACTTATAATGACAGCGCGAGCCCCGTGGTTTGCGGAAGAGGAAAGCGCCTGAATTGAGTCAGGCGCAATCTAACCACGCAACGCTTGACGGATCAGGAGTAACACATGGCGCAGACAGTTGAACAGCTAGCCAAGACGGTGGGAGCATCCGTCGACCGGTTGCTGTCACAAATGAAGGAGGCAGGCTTGCCCCATACCGAGGCCGATGAAGTCGTCTCGGAAGAGGATAAGCAAACGCTGCTCGCGTCCCTAAAGCGTAGCCATGGTGAGAGCACGGCGGCGCCCAAGAAGATTACCCTCAAGCGTAAACAGGTCAGCACTCTCCGAACAGGAAGCGGTGGCGCGGGTAAGCGTACTGTCAATGTCGAGGTGCGAAAAAAGCGAACCTACGTTAAGCGTGAGGACGCCGATTCGACCGCGACAGATGAGCTATTGGAGGCGGTGGCAGATGATGTCGCGGCTGAGGTGTCAGGCACTGCGCCGGCTGACGGGGTGCCAGAGGCTACTTCAGAAGCCGCTGCGAAAGACACTGGAACTTTTGTTGAAGTCGACGAAGAGATTGATTCCAGTGACCCTGAAGTGTTGCGCCAGCGTGCAGCGGCGAGACGTAAAGCCGAAGAGGAAAATCGCCAGCGTGAGCTTGAAGCTGCTGTAGAAGCTCGCAAGTTGGAAGAGGCGCAGCGAGCTGAAGAAGAGAGAGCTCGCGCGGCGGATAGACGAACAGCGCCAGCCGGTGCTGATGCCGACAGAAAGCCAAAGCGGTTGCATGATGCCCCAGCGGCGCGTCCTGGGAGAGAGGATGCGGAGAAGCGCAAGCCGGGCAGAGCCCGCCTTGAGCGGGGCTCCTTGCCCGGATCGCGTGGCAAGCAGCGTGGTCACAATTTGTCGTTGACGGATATTGAGGCGGCGGAAGCTGGCATTGCGCGCCGACGGGGTGGTAAGCGCAAGAGGGCCCACGAAGAGCACACCAAACACGGCTTTGAGCAGCCGACCGAAAAGATCGTTTATGACGTTAACTTACCCGAGAACATCTCGGTCGGTGATCTGTCGCAACAGATGGCTGTCAAGGCGGGTGTGGTGATTAAAGAGTTGATGAAACTTGGCGTCATGGCCACCATTAACCAAATGATTGATCAGGACACGGCGTCCCTCGTAGTAGAAGAGCTTGGCCACCGAATCAGATTGGTGAGCGATGATAAGCTCGAGGAACAGCTCGAGGAGACAATGGCCGGGCAGGAGGGCACGCCGGAGCCTCGCTCGCCTGTTGTCACTGTTATGGGTCACGTCGATCATGGCAAGACCTCGCTTCTGGATTACATCCGGAAGTCACGGGTCGCCAGCGGTGAAGCTGGGGGTATTACCCAGCATATCGGCGCTTATCATGTAGAGACTGATCGCGGCATGATCACCTTCTTGGATACCCCCGGACACGCAGCATTTACCTCCATGCGTGCCCGCGGCGCAAAATCCACGGATATTGTGATCCTTGTGGTCGCGGCAGATGACGGCGTGATGCCTCAAACCGAGGAAGCCATCCAGCACGCGAGAGCCGCTGAGGTGCCCTTGGTGGTAGCGGTTAACAAGATCGATAAAGAGGCGGCGGACCCCGATCGGGTCAAGAATGAGCTGGCGGCTAAGGACGTAATCCCCGAGGACTGGGGCGGAGATACCCAGTTCATTCCCGTGTCAGCGCACACAGGGGAAGGCATCGACGAGTTGTTGGATGCTCTGCTATTACAGTCAGAGTTACTTGAGCTACAAGCAGCAATTGATGTGCCCGCGCAGGGTATTGTTATTGAGTCTCGTCTCGATAAAGGGCGCGGTTCAGTCGCGTCGCTTCTCATTCAGCAAGGCACCTTGAGTCAAGGGGATATCGTCCTGGCCGGTCTGCAATACGGGCGCGTGCGCGCGATGCTCGACGAGAATGGTGAACAAATCGAGACAGCCGGTCCAAGTATTCCTGTGGAAATCTTGGGTCTAGATGGAACTCCCGATGCCGGAGATTTGTTTGTTGTGGTGGAAAGCGAGAAGCGTGCGCGAGAAATTGCAGACTTTCGCGCCGAGAAGCTGCGTACCAATCGTCTGGCGCGCCAGCAGGCAGCTAAGCTTGACAATATGTTCGAGTCGATGACGGCGGGAGATCGTAAAGTTCTCAACCTCGTTATCAAGGCCGATGTTAGAGGGTCGCTGGAGGCGCTTCAGGGTTCATTGGCGGACCTCGGTAACGATGAGGTCAAGGTGAATGTGGTCTCAGGCGGCGTCGGTGGCTTGACCGAGTCGGACGTTACGCTGGCAATCACCTCGGAGGCCATCATCATCGGCTTCAATGTGCGGGCTGATTCCGGTGCCCGTCGTTTGTCAGAGCAGGAAGGCGTTGAGGTGCGTTATTACAACGTCATCTATGATTTGATTGACGACGTTAAGGCGGCACTTAGCGGCATGCTTTCTCCCGAGCTACGGGAAGAGATTGTCGGGATTGCTGAAGTGCGGGATGTATTCCGATCGCCAAAATTTGGCCTCATCGCCGGTTGTATGGTTATCGAGGGCACTGTATTTCGAGCGAAGCCGATTCGCGTATTGCGCGACAACGTCGTCATCTACGAGGGTGAGCTCGAATCCTTGCGACGATTTAAAGATGATGCCAACGAAGTTCGCAACGGCACCGAGTGCGGTATCGGCGTGAAGAACTACAACGACGTTAAGGTGGGCGATCTCATTGAAGTGTTCGACGTCAACGAAATAGCTCGAAGTCTTTAACGACAGTGGTTAAAGACTACAGTCGTACTCAACGAGTCGGCGACTACCTGCAGCAGGAAGTCGCGCGACTTGTTCAATTGGAATTGCGCGATCCTCGTTTGAAGCTTGTCAGCATTACCGGTGTTGATGTGAGCCGTGACCTGGCGCACGCAAAGGTCTTTTTTACTCAGCTAGGTGTTGACGATAAGGCCGAGGGAGCCAAGAGTGCGGAGGTGCTTAACCGCGCTTCAGGTTTTATTCGTTCAGAAATTGCGCGTGCATCAACCATGAGGACAGTCCCCAAGCTTCATTTCCGCTTTGACGAAAGTGTGGGCCGAGGACGTCATATGGAAGCACTCTTGAAAAATGTTAAAGCCGCGGACAGTGGCTTGATCAGTGAAGATGGCGAACGACCGGATGCTGGCATAGCGGGTGTCGGTATGGATGGCGCCGAGAGCGACTGAACAATGGCTAGGCGCAGAAAGGGCCGCGAAGTGAGCGGGATCCTCGTTCTGGATAAACCCTCGGGCATGACCTCCAACGGCGCATTGCAGCAGGCCAAACGGCTATTTGATGCAGCCAAAGCAGGCCACACCGGGAGTCTCGATCCGCTCGCCACGGGTGTGTTACCCATCTGTTTTGGGGAGGCCACAAAATTTTCTCAGTATGTGCTCGATGCCGACAAAGGGTATGACGCCACCATCCGGCTGGGTGTTGGAACAGATACCTTGGATGCCGAGGGCGAGGAGGTTTCCCGCGCTGACGCGAGCCATATCAATCGCGAGCAGGTTGAGGCCGCAATCGCCCGCTTGAGGGGGCCGCTCTCTCAGTTACCTCCCATGTATTCAGCACTAAAGCGCGACGGGCAGCCGCTTTACAAGCTCGCCCGTCAGGGGTTGGAGGTGGCGCGTAAGCCCCGCGCCGTGGTGATCCACCAACTGGTTTGTGATGACTTTCGGCAGGGTGAGACAGCGGAAGCCGATGTGTCGATTGGCTGTAGCAAGGGAACCTATGTGCGTAGCCTCGCGGAGTCTCTTGGAGAGCTTTTGGGCGTTCCTGCCCATGTCAGCGCGCTCAGGCGCACCGAAGCGGGGCCCTATCGGCTTTCGGGGTCGATAACCCTTGAGCAACTGCGAGTTATCGCCGAGCAAGGAGAAGCGACCCTCGACAGCGTGTTGGCACCGATGGATACGCCGCTAATGAGCCTAAATCGAGTGGAATTGGGAGAATCTGCGAGTTTTTACCTGAAACAGGGTCAGCCGGTATTGGTGCCAAATGGCCCGCGAGATGGTATGGTGCGCGTCTACTCGGGGGGTGACTCCTTTCTCGGTATTGGTGAAATGCTCGAGGACGGCCGCGTAGCGCCGAGACGGTTGGTGAATCACTGATCCAGGCGACTTAGTCACTAGCAAACCGGACATGTCTGTAAACCTGCACGGACAGCGCCCGACTTAACAAGCAGGTTGGAGAAAGTAACAATGGCACTTGATGCAGCCACTAAAGCTCAAATCGTAAAAGATTATCAACAGTCAGAGGGAGACACCGGTTCGCCGGAGGTTCAAGTTGCCCTGTTGACGGCAAATATCGAGCAATTGCAATCGCATTTTAAGGCTCACGCCCAGGATCACCATTCCCGGCGAGGCCTCATCCGTATGGTCAACCAGCGCAGAAAACTGCTGGATTACCTCAAAGGCAAAGATACTGGACGCTATGGAGATTTGATTAAGCGTTTGGGTTTGCGTCGGTAACGACCTTATTTTTGGCCGGCTTATGCCGGCCGTTTCATTTATTGGAGAAACACAGTGAGTGTAGTTAGAAAAACATTCCAGTACGGTGACCATGAGATCACCCTGGAGACAGGCCGGATCGCGCGCCAAGCGAGTGGTGCGGTGATGGTTTCAATGGGGAATACCAGTGTTCTGTGTACCGTAGTAGCAAATCGTTCAGCCAAAGCAGGCCAGGACTTCTTCCCTCTTTCCGTTCATTACATCGAAAAGACCTACTCAGTCGGCAAAATTCCGGGCGGATTCTTCAAGCGCGAAGCGCGGCCCAGCGAGAAAGAAACGCTGACCTCGCGTTTGATTGATCGCCCTATTCGCCCGCTGTTTCCCGACGGCTTCATGAATGAAGTGCAGGTTATCTGTACCGTTATGTCCGCGGACAAGAATACCGATCCGGATATCCCGGCAATGATCGGCACGTCAGCGGCACTTGCGATCTCGGGCTGCCCGTTCAATGGTCCCATTGGTGGTGCCCGAGTAGGCTTCAATGAAGCGCAAGGGTATGTTCTCAACCCAAGCTACAGCGCACTCAAAGAGAGCAAGCTGGATATGGTTGTTGCCGGCACCTCAGATGCTGTCCTGATGGTGGAGTCTGAGGCACAAGAGCTTACCGAAGACCAAATGTTGGGCGCTGTGCTGTTTGCGCATCAGGAAATGCAAACGGTGATCAAGGCCATCAATGAATTGGTTGAAGAAGCAGGAAGCCCCCGTTGGGAGTGGTCAGCTGCGCCTGTCAACGAAGAGTTGAAAGCGGCGGTTGAGGCAGAGGCCAAAGCGGCCTTGGGTGAAGCGTATCGTATTACCGAAAAAGCGGCGCGCTACGAGCGTGTTGGCGAGATTCGCGAGGCGGTCATCGCTAAGCTGGCAGTAGAGGGCGGTCCGGCCCCTGAAGATGTAAAAGATCTGTTCAAGTCACTCGAGAAATCGATCGTGCGACAGCGAATTATCAGCGGCGAGCCACGAATTGATGGCCGCGATAACCGCACTGTGCGGGCGATATCCTGCGAGGTTGACGTACTGACCAAGGCCCACGGATCAGCGCTTTTTACTCGGGGTGAAACTCAGGCAATTGGTGCGGTGACCCTCGGTTCATCCCGCGATGCCCAGATTATTGACGCGCTTGAAGGCGAGCGTCGCGATCCCTTTATGTTGCACTATAACTTTCCGCCCTATTCAGTGGGCGAGGCGGGCCGTATTGGCGCGACTGGCCGGCGTGAAGTAGGCCACGGCCGCCTTGCCCGCCGCGGTTTGGCCGCGACGCTCCCGAACGAGGAGGAGTTTCCCTACACGGTTCGGGTGGTTTCTGAAATCACCGAGTCGAATGGTTCAAGCTCGATGGCATCAGTGTGCGTTGGGTCTCTTGCGCTGATGGCAGCCGGTGTTCCGGTCAAGGCGCCTGTGGCCGGTATCGCGATGGGTCTGGTGAAGGAGGGCAATCAGTTTGCCGTTCTGACCGACATCCTGGGCGATGAAGATCACCTCGGTGACATGGACTTTAAGGTTGCAGGTACCGCAAGTGGCGTCACCGCGCTGCAAATGGATATCAAGATCGAAGGTATTAACGAGCAGATCATGGAGATTGCGCTGGAGCAGGCGATGCAAGCTCGCTTGCATATCTTGGGTCAGATGAATGCGGTTCTTGATGCACCTCGCGAGATCGTATCAGAGAACGCGCCCAGTATGGTTCAGATGAAGATCGATTCTGACAAGATTCGCGATATCATTGGTAAAGGCGGTGCAACCATTCGCTCCATTACCGAAGAGTCTGGCGCGACGGTTGACATTGAGGACGACGGTACGGTGAAAGTCTTTGGTGTGACCAAGGAATCCCGCGATAAGGCGGTCGACATGATAATGGCGATCACGGCGGAAGCGGAAGTGGGTGAGATCTACGAAGGTACCGTGGCCCGAATCGTCGATTTTGGTGCTTTTGTCACGATCCTTCCGGGGAAAGATGGTTTGGTACATATTTCCCAGATTGCCGAGGAGCGCGTTGAGAACGTGACCGATTACCTGTCGGAAGGTCAGCAGGTCCGGGTCAAGGTGCTCGACGTCGATCAGCGTGGGCGTATCAAGCTGTCGATGAAGGAAGTGGACGAGGGTGGCGCTGCTGGCGTTGACGCTGGCTTGGAGAACGACGAAGCCATTTCAGAAGATGCTTAATGCTCTTAGGTGATGTAAAAAAGCCGCGTTACACGCGGCTTTTTTTTGCTCTGGCGAGCCGTCTCTGAATCACACGCCATTAGTAATCGGCTAATTCGGATTGATGGTCACTATTATCGTCGAGCTCGGTTCTCGATCAGGTGATCAACAACACTGGGATCAGCCAGCGTGGATGTGTCACCGAGGTTGTCGATATCTCCCTCGGCGATCTTGCGAAGGATACGCCGCATAATTTTTCCGGAGCGCGTTTTGGGTAAGCCTGGCGCCCACTGGATGACATCGGGTTTGGCAATCGGCCCAATCTCTGACACGCAGACCCCGATGACTTCCTCACGCAGCGCGTCCGAGGGTTCGGTGCCCGCCATGGGTGTCACGTAGGCGTAAATCCCCTGGCCTTTGATGTCGTGGGGAAACCCCACGACAGCGGCTTCAGCGATTAACTCATGTTCGGTGATGGCACTTTCGACTTCGGCTGTGCCCATCCGGTGGCCCGAGACATTCAGGACGTCATCGACTCGCCCTGTGATTCGATAATACCCGTCGCCATCGCGCAAGGCGCCATCCCCCGTAAAGTAATAGCCCTTGTAGGTACTAAAATAGGTGTCCACCATTCGCTGATGATCGCCATAGACCGTTCGAATTTGCGCGGGCCAGGAGCGTTTGATGGCCAAGTAGCCTTGGGCCTCTCCGGCGAGTTCTTGTCCCTGTTCATCAAGAAGGACCGGCTCTACTCCGAAGAAGGGAAAGCTCGCATAGCCCGGCTTCAGGGCGTGAGCGCCCGGCAGTGGGGAGATCATCACGCCCCCGGTTTCTGTCTGCCACCAGGTGTCCACAATAGGGCATCGGCCGTCTCCTACAACCCGGTGGTACCACTCCCAAGCCTCAGGATTGATAGGCTCACCCACCGAGCCGATCAGTCGTAATGAGCGACGGCCGGTTTGCTTCACCCAATCGTCGCCGAGGGCCTGTAGTGCTCGAATGGCAGTGGGTGCGGTAAAGAACAAATTGACCTTGTGCTTGTCTATGACCTGCCAGAACCGACTGGCGTCGGGGTAGGTGGGCACACCCTCAAAAAGCAGTGAGGTAGCAGCATTGGCGAGTGGCCCATACACGATATAGGTATGTCCAGTGACCCAACCGACATCAGCGGTGCACCACCACACCTCGCCGTCGCGATAATCGAACACGTATTTGAAAGTCATGGCGGCCTGTAGAAGATAGCCTCCGGTCGTGTGTAACACTCCCTTAGGTTTTCCCGTGGAACCGGATGTATACAAAATAAAGAGTGGATCTTCAGCGTCCATGAGTTCGGGTTCACAGGTGGCAGACGCCGACTCGCACGCTTCGTGGTACCAAACGTCCCGGCCGGTCTGCCAGGGGATGTCTGCCGAGGTTCTCGAAACTACGACCACTGTATCCACTGATGGGCATTCGCTCAGCGCACGATCAACGTTGTTTTTCAGGGGTACCGTCTTGCCCCCTCGCACGCCCTCGTCGGCGGTGATCACTAGGCGGCAGTCAGCATCCTGAATACGCGATTGCAGTGCTTCCGGCGAAAAGCCGCCAAAGACGACAGAGTGAATGGCTCCTATCCGAGCGCAGGCCAGCATCGCATAAGCTGCTTCCGGGATCATGGGCATGTAGATACACACTCGATCTCCCTTACTGACACCGCGGGATTTGAGCACATTGGCAAGGCGGCAAACTTGATCTTTTAATTCTTGATAGGTGATTGCGCGCTGATCTTGCGGCGCGTCGCCCTCCCACAGCAGCGCCGTTTGGTCGGCGCGCTCGGGCAGGTGTCTATCGATGCAGTTCACAGAGACGTTGAGTTTGCCATCAATAAACCAGCGAGCCTTACCCTGCTCAAAATCACAGTCACTGACTTTGCTAAAGGGAACATCCCATTGCAGGAACTCCGTTGCCTTGGTGGCCCAGAACAAGTCAGGATCCTCTAGAGACTGACGATACCAGTCGGCATACTGACTAGGGGTCACATGTGAGTCGCTGAAATTATCGGGAATGGGATAGCTGTTTTGCGTCGACATCGTGTCTTCCGAATTACCCTCCAAGATGGATTACCGATACTAAATCACCCAACTTGTGACGCAAGTGGAATCTGCGATCAAGCTTTGCAGTGCGCCAAAATTCCTGGGCGCGTTTAGCGTACTGCCAGCGTTATAAGCTAGTATGTGCTCGGTGAATGCCAAAACGCGAGATCGCCGGGAGCCTCGGCGCCCCGGGAAGAGAAAATCGATAAAAACAACGTGGAGGTGATGTGTGACGCCTTTGACACCAGTGCAGCGAGCAGCCTATTGGCGGCGTAATCGCAATTTGATGATGAAATTGATGGTGATCTGGTTTTTGGTCAGCTTTATTTTCGGCATCCTCCTTGTTGATCAGCTAAACCTCATTCGCTGGGGGGGCTACAAGCTTGGATTCTGGTTCGCCCAACAAGGCTCTATCTACGTGTTTATCGCGCTCATTTTTTATTACGTGCGAGCCATGAGGAAACTTGATAAAGAATTTGGATTGGACGCGGAATAATGGACCTGGCGCAAATTACGTATTTGGTGGTGGGGTGCAGCTTTGCACTCTACATTGTTATTGCGATCTGGGCTCGTGCCGATTCGACGCAAGAATTCTATGTGGCTGGCGGAGGGATAAATCCGGTTGCCAACGGGATGGCGACAGCAGCTGACTGGATGTCCGCCGCGTCTTTTATTTCCATGGCTGGACTCATTGGTATTTCCTATAACGGCTATGGTGGATCGGTATTTTTGATGGGTTGGACCGGGGGCTACGTGATTCTCGCGATGCTTGTAGCGCCCTATCTGAGAAAGTACGGGAAGTTTACGGTGCCGGAGTTTATCGGCGATCGTTACTACTCAGACGCTGCTCGTGTTGTCGCTGTATTGTGTCTGGTGCTTTGTTCCGTGACTTATGTGATTGGTCAAATGAAGGGCATCGGGGTGGCTTTTTCCCGCTTTCTAGAGACAGACTACGAGACCGGTCTTTATACCGGCATGGTGATTGTCTTTTTCTACGCTGTCCTAGGCGGTATGAAGGGCATCACTTACACCCAAATTGCTCAGTACGTCGTATTAATTACCGCTTATACCGTTCCGGCTATTTTCATTAGCCTGCAATTGACGGGTAACCCGATACCTCAGCTGGGTCTCGGCTCGACACTTCAAGGGGGGGATACCTATCTCCTCGATAAACTGGATCAAATCCTGCTCGATACCGGGTTCAAAGAGTATACGACCACACTCCGTTACAGCACGCTGAACATGGTCGCCTTTACAGCGTCTTTAATGATCGGGACGGCAGGGCTTCCCCACGTCATTATTCGCTTTTTCACCGTCCCGAAAGCCAGTGATGCCAGACGGTCGGCTGGGTGGGCATTGGTGTTTATAGCGATTTTGTATACCACAGCGCCGGCGGTAGCTGCTATGGCGCGCTTGAATATTATGCAAACGATAGAGCCTGCCCCGAACTCGCCTATGACCATTGCGGACCGACCCGAGTGGTTTAAGACCTGGGAGCAAACCGGGTTGCTGGCGATTGAGGATAAAAACGGCGATGGCAAGCTTCAGTATCGTGCCGACCCCACAGAGAACGAGCTGGTTACGCTCGACAACGATATTCTGGTGCTCGCTAATCCGGAAATTGCCCGGCTGCCGAATTGGGTCATCGCGCTGGTCGCAGCAGGGGGGTTGGCCGCCGCTCTATCAACCGCTGCGGGCCTGTTGCTCGCTATTTCCTCGGCAATTTCTCATGACCTGTTAAAGCGTACTTTTATGCCCTCTATCTCCGAGCGAGGGGAACTTAATGCGTCCCGTGGCGCGATGGCGCTGGCGGTCTTTGGCGCTGGCTACTTGGGATTGAATCCTCCTGGTTTTGCAGCAGGTACTGTTGCATTGGCATTTGGGTTGGCCGCGTCCTCCATTTTTCCTGCGCTGGTGATGGGTATATTCTCAACACGGATTACCCGAGAGGGCGCCATTGCTGGGATGCTTTGCGGGCTGGGTGTCACCTTGTTTTATGTCTTCCAGCATAAGGGCATTATGTTTGTGTCGGACTGGCGGTACTTGACTGGTTTGGGGGAGCGGTGGTTCTTTGGCATTGAGCCCAACGCCTTTGGGTGTATTGGTGCTGGTCTTAACTTCCTTGTGGCCATAGCAGTCAGTGCAGTCACCAGAGAGCCGCCCGCATCGATTCAGTCGCTGGTGGAGGGTATTCGCCTTCCCTAGCGTTTGATCTAGTGTAGGAGTTAACTCTAGCGAGAGGGCGCTATGATGTTGAGGTCTACTGTACTCAGTAGAGAGATTAATGTGCTGCTTTGAAGCGGCTGTAAATTACGCAGAGGAAATTTGGAAATGCAAAGTCCGCGAACGGTATGGTTGATTGCAACGGCGCCACTGATAGCAGTCATGCTCATGATTTTTCTGAGTTTTCCTAGCGAGGTGGATGCACAGAGCCCAGAAGGGGTGGAGGGCGTCAGTTCTTTTGCTCTGATGGAACTTCCCACCTGCAGTGTGGCTGGGGGGCAATGTGGTTTATACAACCAAGACTTCAAAGTTGCTTTTAGCATTACGCCAGCGGGTCAGCTGAGGCTGCGCTCTTCACAGCCCCTAGATTATGTGTTGGTGGGCTTGGCTTCTTCAGGTAACCAGCAACCTGATGTTGCGTCCCCTGTTGATGCCGAGACCAGGGACAGGTGGGTGTTTGAGTTCGGGGGCATGCCCGATGTGGAAGACCGACTTCGGATTGTTGCCGTCATCGGGGAATCTACGTGGTTTGGGGAGGCCTCGCTGATTTTTTTGAGAGCTGGCGACTAGCCGGCAGCAACCACAACATTGTCAATCAACCGGGTTTCGCCTAGGCGGGCTGCGCCAAAGATGGCGACTTCTTTGTCCGTTGCGGTGGCTTTAGCCAAGTCATATGGACGTCGGATTTCTACGTAGTCCGGATCGAAGCCGGCGCCTTCTAAAGTTGATAAAGCGCGTTTTTCAAGGGCGACGTATTCGCGAGAACCGTCTCTTACCGCCGTAGCTATCTCGGAAAGGGTTTGAAAGAGAAGTGGCGCGATTGCCCTCTGAACATCGTCTAGGTAGGTATTACGGGAGCTCATGGCCAGGCCGTCGGTATCACGCGTTGTTGGGTGCCCCACGACCACAATGGGAAGGGCAAGGTCAGCAACCATTCGCCGTATAATCAAAAGCTGTTGCAGGTCTTTCTGTCCAAAAACTGCGATATCTGGCGCCACCATATTAAAAAGTTTGCACACGACGGTGGAGACGCCGTCAAAGTGACCGGGCCTCGAAGCGCCACACAGTACGTTAGTGAGCTCAGGAACCAGAACTTTGGTTTGTGCCGCTAAGCCGTCTGGATACATAACGTCCGAGGATGGTGTAAATACCGCGTGTGCCCCGGCCTCCTCCAACAAGGTGAGGTCGGCTGCGAGTCTTCTGGGATAGGCATCGAGATCTTCGTTGGCCCCGAACTGGAGCGGGTTAACAAAGATTGAAACCACAACAGTGTCGGTCAAGCTTAATGCGTGTTGCACGAGGGCTAGGTGGCCTTCGTGTAAGCCGCCCATGGTGGGAACAAAGCCTACCCGTTTTCCTAGGGCCCTTTCGCTGTGGAGGTGCTCACGGAGACCATCGGACTGATCAAAGGTATCCATAACTGGACATTGCCTTCAGGAGTAAGTGTGTTCTTCTCGGGGATACGCGCCGGTCTTCACAGCTTCTACAAAAGCGGCGAGTGCACCCTGTACCGTTTCTGAGCCGGTCATGAAGTTTTCTACAAACTTGGGCGGGTTTTCGGTGAGGCCGAGCATGTCGTGCAACACCAGTACTTGGGCGTCCGTGCCAGCGCCAGCACCAATGCCAATAACAGGAATATCGAGTTTGGAGCTGATGTCAGCGGCGAGGTCGGCCGGAATGCATTCGAGCACCAACAGGCTGGCGCCAGCATCTTGAATTTCAACCGCATCCGCGAGGATAGATTTGGCTTCTTTCGGCGTCCTGCCCTGTACACGATAGCCCCCAAATACGTTAACCGACTGAGGGGTAAGACCGAGGTGCGCACACACCGGGATGCCACGTTCAACAAGTTGATGAATGCTGTCGCTGAGCCAGACGCCGCCCTCCATCTTTACCATCTGCGCCCCCGCTTGCATCAGCAACATGCCCGACTGCAGCGCCTTTTCGGTGGTGTCGTAACTCATGAAAGGTAAGTCAGCAACCACCAACGAGTGAGGACGACCCCTGCAAACGCAGGCGGTGTGATAAACCATGTCGTCGATGCCAACCGGAATGGTGTTGTCATGTCCTTGGAGCACCATGCCAAGAGAGTCACCGACCAGAATTGTCTCAGCGCCGGCTTCGCTGATGAGGCGTGCGAACGTAGAGTCGTACGCTGTCATCATCACAAACTTCTCACGCTCGGACTTCATTTTGTTGAGCGTGCTGATTGTTACCCGTTTATCCATGCTAGCAGTCCAAACGTCCTTGCATCAATCGGTTAGCAGGTTGGCTAGGTTACCCGAAGAACGTGGGATTGAAATAGTGACGCCCACTTTTTATATCGAGTAAGTAGTCTACCAAATGAAAAAAATCCCTGTCTCCGCGGGAAAGATCAATTTCATTGGCGTTTACGATCAGTAAAGGGGCCGCATCGTAGTAGAGAAAGAACTCGCTGTATACCTCGTTAATTTGCTCTAGGTACTCTTTTTCAATTTGGCGCTCACTTGATATACCCCTTCGTTCTATTCGGTCTAAAAGCCGATCGGGGCTCGCCTGCAGATAAATCACTAGGTCGGGTGTCGGCGCATCAATGGTGAGCTGTTGGTAGACGCGCTCGTAGAGTTGGAACTCGTCGGCATCTAAGTTGATACGGGCAAACAACGGATCTTTTTCAATAAGAAAATCAGAAACTCGAACTGGCTCGAAAATATCCCGCTGTTTAAGATCGCCAATTTTTTGGGTGCGCTGGAAAAGGAAAAACAGCTGGGTAGCCAGCGCGGCTTGCTTCCTGTTTTGATAAAAGCGCTCGAGAAACGGATTTTCATGTGCATCCTCCAGAAGTATCTGGTAGTTGAAGACCTCGGCCAGCCGTTTTGCGAGGGTCGTTTTACCCACGCCGATCGGGCCTTCAACCGCGATGTACCCCGGGGGCTTTCGGCCCTTCAAATCAAAAACGAGGCGGCCCTCGCCGTTCGCGTCGTTACTGTTCACCAATAGTTCCAGAGTGGCTCCCCGCGTCTGGGTTAATCGATGTGACGGTTACCTGCTGGTCACCTATCTGAGCGAGTAATGTAGCAATATCGTCCCCATTAGGCATTACATAATCGAGGCCTACCAGGTCCGCGAGCGGGCGCAGAACAAAGGCGCGATCGTAAACTCCAGGGTGGGGTAGTTGTAGGGCTTTAGTGTCGCGGCGCTGATCGGCGCAGAGTAGCAAATCGAGGTCAATGCATCGCTCTCCCCAATGGCGCACCCGCCGTTTGCCCATCCGCTGCTCGATCTGCTGGAGGGATTCCAGTAGCGCTTCTGGGGTCAGGGTCGTTTGCAAATGGGCACAGGCATTGAAGAAGTCAGGTTGATCCTGGGGCCCCAGGGGGGAGGATTGATAGATCCGCGATAGCCCGATGAGCGCGGAGGACTCTATCTCCCTGAGGTATTGGCAGGCAACCTGCAGCTGGGCAGCCGGTTGGTCAATGTTGGCGCCAAGCCCCACGAAGGCGTCCCTCACGGTGCAGGCTTGCGTCGACGCGGCCGCCGGCGCTTAGAGGCTAGGCGCTCATCGTCGGTCCTCGGTGCGCTACCGACAAGTTCGGGATTAAGTCGCTGTTGCTCAGTCCAGAACTGCACCGCCTGCTCGAGGTCTGGCCCGGCCTGATCTCGCAGTAAAAGAAGGTCATAGGCAGCTCGAAAGCGACGACCCGACAGGATGTCCGGCACCCGCCGCTTTTGCTGGCGCTCCAATTTGGGCTGGAGCTCCCAGATTTCGCGCATGGGGATTGAAAAGCGCTTAGGTATCGCCATGTGTTGGCAGGTTTCGGCCGTAAGCTGCTGTCCAGCACTGTTGATAGCCTGAGCGGGGGGCATGCCCTCCTGCAAAAGTTGACCTGACCGTGTGGTCACTGCCGGCCAGAGCAGTGCCGCTAGCAGAAAAGCGGGGGTGACGGGTCTCCCGTCCTTTACCCGTTGATCAGTGTTGCCCATGGCCATCGAGACGAGGTGTCTGTTGCTGGTCTGAGCGTTGATCGCTTCGGTAGCGGCGGGGCAGAGGCAGGACAGCAGGTCGTGCTGCAGGAGTAGGAGGAAGGTAGGTTTACCGAAGCCCGCCATAAACAGCTTCAAAAACTCATCGAACAGGCGAGCAGGAGGGATTTCTCTTAAAAGCGGGGCGCAGTCAGCGATGGCCTCTTCTGTCGTGGGCTCAAGGTCGAACTGAAGTTTTGCGGCGAAGCGCGCAACCCGCAGCATGCGGACAGGATCCTCGCGATATCGAGCCCATGGATCTCCAATAATGCGCACCAATCGGGCCTGTAAATCCTCGGTTCCCGCGAGCTGATCCAACACGACCTCTCGCTCGGGGTCGTAATACATGGCGTTAATTGTGAGGTCTCGTCTCGCCGCATCCTCCTCGAGGGTGCCGTAGACATTGTCTCTGAGAAGCAGCCCCTTATCAGACTGCTTGCTCGTGGCGGGTTGCGCTCCCTCGCTACCGTGATGCCCGCGGTAGGTGGTGACCTCTATTACCTCGCGGCCATCACGCACGTGAACTATCTGAAAGCGACGGCCGATGATCCTTGCGCTGCGGAACAGGCCTTTGACCTGTTCGGGCGTTGCATTGGTCGCGACGTCGAAGTCTTTGGGGTGGGCACCGAGGAGCAGATCTCTGACGGCACCGCCGACAATATAGGCATCGAAGCCTGCCTCGCAAAGCTTGTGGACAATCCGGACTGCGGCAGGGCTAACCAACGCAGGGTCAATGCCATGTTCCGCCTTGGGGATGGCTTGCAAGGGGTGCCCTCAAGAAAAAGTGGTAGTCGCGGAGTGTACTATCTCCGGCGGTTAACGTGTGCTTTAGGATGGGATTAGTCAAAAGGAGGAACCAAAAACAAACATGGGGAAGTCTCCTTCCCCATCCAGGTCCGTTTGCGTTTTTTATTGTTCTTGGGCCATTTATTGTTATTTCGGCTCTACCCCATAATTTGCAGGTCACGTGCCAACAATAAGTTTTCTATTTAAAACAGTAGGTTAAGGGCTGGCCAGCCTTTGTTTGGCTTGGTTCGCCCCAGGTTATGTTACTTTTTAACACTCCACTGTTACGTTTTTCTACGCAAACCCAGAGGTTCAGGCGCTTGTGCGTCGACTAGGCTTGCGGCGTGGCAGATTGAATCGTTGGCGTCTTTCCCATAGGCATTTTCGACTAATACCCAGCTTTTGCGCTAATTCTGTCTCATTCATGGCGCCCTGGTGCTCCAGGACGAAGCGCTGAAAGTAATCCTCTAGGGACAGCTCGGGCTCGGCTTCAGCATCGGTGGATGCGCTGATTGCTTGGACTCGCGAATTGGCCTGGGGCGCAGGTTCTGCCGCGCGTTGCCCATGGGTCGACGCGCTGGCCAGACCCAAATCCGCGGTCTCTATGTTAGATCCTTCGGCCATAATGACGGCCCGCTCGATCGCATGCTCAAGTTCCCTGACGTTACCGGGCCAACGATATCGGGTCATTGCGGTAAGTGTGTGCTCACTTATTGACTTTTCTCGCCCGGGGAGGCGCCGGTTTGCAGCCTCGAGAAACCACAGAATCATGCTGCGAATATCTTCCCCGCGGTCTCGGAGGGGGGGTATATCAAGCTGCAGGACGTTAATTCGATAGTACAGGTCCTGGCGGAACTCCTGGTCCTTTGCTAGGGTCGCCAAGTCCCGGTGGGTGGCGCAGATTAACCTAACATTGACCCGTCTTGTTGCTACTGAACCGATACGCCGAATCTCTCCTTCCTGAATAAAGCGCAGCAGACGTGCCTGGGCGGCCAGCGGTAGCTCGCCAATTTCGTCCAGAAACAGCGTGCCACCGTGAGCGGCTTCGATCAGGCCGATGCGGCTGGTGGTCGCGCCGGTAAAAGCCCCTTTCTCATAACCGAAGAGTTCTGACTCGATCAGGGTGTCGGGAATCGCTGCGCAGTTTACGGCGACCATTGGTTTATCCCGCCTAGCGCTTAAGCTGTGAACTTGTTTGGCCGCTATCTCTTTGCCGGTGCCTGTCTCACCGTTAATGAGAACGGTCATCTCGCTGGCCGCAACCTTGGTAATCTTTCGTTGCAGTTGCAAAAGCGCCTCACAATTCCCCTCAAAAATTGATTGCGCCCCTGCGACTTTTTCCGATTCCTTACTGTCAATCCGTGGGAAGTCGGCGATGGCAGCCCGAACCACCGACAGCAAATCTTCGGCAGAGCAGGGCTTGGCTAAATAATCAACGGCCCCGAGCTTCATCGAGTCGATCGCCGAGCGCAGACTGGCGTAATTTGTCATCACGATGACGGGGACCGGTTCTGCTAGCTTGATCAGGTCACTGCCCGCAACCCCGGGTAACCTAAGCTCGGTAACAATTAAATCGAAGTCGGACAGAGAGAATTTACCCTCTGCTTCTAGGACACTGGTGGCTTCTGCGACTTTGAAATCATGGCTTTCCAGCGTTTTCCGAAAGCTCTGTCGTTGGGAGGGCTCATCATCGACAAGAAGAATGTGGGGCATGCTCGCTTTTCCCTGAGGATGTTCGCGTCATTTTGTTACTTTTCTACACTAGCACGTTAACTTAAAAGTAACAGTAACAAAAACGGCAATATTGTTACTTGGGCAGGCACGCGCGCCGCCAGTTGGCGACAGCCGATCTCAGCAGGTCGGGCACATTGCTAACGTGGCTATCGGGCTTCGGCTGGCCTAAAAAAGTGAGCGCGAACCGGAGGTTGTCGAGCGCTAACCGGTTGTTGACGGGCGCCGCGCCAGTTTGCTTGCTGAGCTTCGTTCCGAGTGCGTCGGTCAAGACCGGTGTATGCCCATAGAGAGGGTCGGGCAATGCCAACATCCGTCGCAAGAACATCTGGCGCGGCGTTGATTCTAGTAGGTCGGCGCCTCTAATAACGTGAGTGATGTGGGGGGAAAAGTCGTCGACCGCTGCGGCAAGTTGATAGGCGTAAAGCCCATCACGTCGTCGAACAATAAAATTACTGAGTTGAGAGGCTAGATCCACATTCTGAGGCCCCAGCACGAGATCAGTAAATTCAATATGAGTCCCCGTGGGAACATGAATACGCAAGCTCCCCTCCACCGTCTGTGGTCGGGCTTGGTCGCGGCAATCTCGTATGCAGCACCCTGTTGGACCAAGGGTGGCACGGGTGCATGAACAAACGAAGAGAAGACCCTGCTGCCAGAGCTTTTCAAGCGCTGTCTCATAGGCAGCATGATGGCTGCTTTGCAGGATGAGCTCCTCATCCCCCGACATGCCATGGGCATGGAGGGTTGCAAGGATTTGCGCTTTGGCCCCCGCCACTTCACGAGGGGGATCGATGTCGTCAATACGAACAAGCCAGGCGCCCTCGTTTGCTTTTGCATCAAGAAAGCTGGCGAGTGCCGCAACCAAAGACCCCATGTGTAAAGGGCCGGTCGGGGAGGGAGCAAACCGTCCCCGATAGTAGTTTTCAATGCTTATTGCTTCAGCCTTGATACAGACCTAACCGAGTTCTTGACGTTCCTTGATTTCGGCTAACGTCTTGCAGTCAATGCACAGTGTTGCGGTAGGACGCGCTTCGAGTCGGTGAATACCTATTTCAATGCCGCAGGCGTCACAGTAACCGTAATCGTCAATTTTGATCCGCTCGAGGGTGCCGTCGATCTTTTTGATGAGTTTCCGCTCCCGGTCACGGGTGCGGAGCTCGAGGCTAAATTCCTCTTCCTGTGTCGCCCGATCGGCGGGATCTGGGAAGTTGGCCGCCTCATCCTTCATGTGGGAGACCGTCCGTGTCATTTCTTCCACGAGTTCCGCGCGCCAGACGTACAGCAATTGCTTGAAATGCTCAAGCTGCTCGTCGTTCATGTAGGACTCGCCACGGGAGGGTTTGTAGGGTTTGAAGTCATCGAAACGCTGTAGCTCCCCGACGGCTCGTGCGACCTTTTTATCGTCCTTTCTTCGACGTTTTGGAGCAGCCGGAGCCTTCTTGGCGACAGCTTTTTTCGCGGGTGTTTTTTTAGCCGCTACCTTTTTGGCCGGTGCTTTCTTGGCGACAGCTTTTTTTGCGGGTGTTTTTTTAGCCGCTACCTTTTTGGCCGGTGCTTTCTTGGCGACAGCTTTTTTTGCGGGTGTTTTCTTAGCCGCTACCTTTTTGGCCGGTGCTTTCTTGGCGACAGCTTTTTTTGCGGGTGTTTTCTTAGCCGCTACCTTTTTGGCCGGTGCTTTCTTGGCAACAGCTTTTTTTGCGGGCGTTTTTTTTGCGGCTGCCTTTTTGGCCGGTGCTTTCTTGGCGACA
>Ga0255752_10002113_pt1 | contig 22370 bp, 29 predicted proteins | sample 011ome_25_FD_179952 | JGI IMG/M metagenome (GOLD analysis project Ga0255752, IMG submission 179952) | Coastal salt marsh microbial communities from the Groves Creek Marsh, Skidaway Island, Georgia - 011512CT metaG (version 2) | ecosystem: Environmental > Aquatic > Marine > Intertidal zone >... | reverse complement strand
AACACGCCTATATCGCCTCGATTCAGTGCCATGTTGCCCCCAATTCGTCATTCAAGACCCAAGGTGGCAGATCGTCCGATTCATCCTCATAAATGTCTACATCGCGCATGGTGGGCAATGATTCCCAGTCGATTGCAATGATGGCGTCCGCCAGATCAAGATAATGGCGTAAATCTAGGGTTTCGGTGTTTCGGTGTTCATTTAAATAGCCGACAGATATATTGGTGCATTCTGGTATTACATCAATAAATTCTGCGGTATCGGTATAAACGCCTGCATCACTGGGCATGTATAACATCCCTTGATTATTTAATGCATCGCTAAGTGCATCGGCGAATTCATCACTGCAACATCTGCCAAAACCTTGATGCGTAATTACGTCAGATGTACCGCGCCGATCGAATGCAATTGCACGGTCAAAATACTGTAAGAAGTAGGGGTCCTGCGAGATATACCGCGCCCCAATACCGCCCACTTCCTCGCCCACTGAAAAGATGTAATAACCCCCAACGTCATGCGCCAATAGATGCATCAGTAGCGCAACCCCCGCGCCATCATCTGCCCCCAGTGGTGCATTTATCCCCGCATAGTATTTGCCTGTCGCCTTATTGATGATGTTTACGCCATCTTCGCGATGTACTGTATCGACATGGGCAATAAACAATGTACGCGCCCCACCTTGCGTATTATCTATATGCAGGTTGCCTGCTGGGTCTGTCTCGCTGGGAAACCCGCAATTTTCGGCGATGTACTGCAACAGGGCTTTTTCACCCGCGCCCCCATGCGGTCTTTTTAGCGTTAACGCGAATTCTAGGTTTTTAATTAGTTTCATTTTATGCGCCCTCATTTAAGATATAGCCATCATCGGTTTTCGTTGCTTCGCTTATTTCGACAATTTCACCCTCATCTTTACCCAACGAAATAACCACTACCAAATTGTCAATATCATCGGAATGGAAAACCACGCCATCGCGGGTTGTAACTGTATCATCAATAAACCAATATTCATTCTCATGCGATCCATCCTCGATCATTACGATATTATATTTGCCCATATCATCCTCGCAGTACCATTCGTCGTTGGATTGACAATAAACGCAGTTATCTTGATGGACGTATTCCCCGCATGATTCAATATAAATATAACCCGCGTTTCCAACATCATCCTCATGTAAATAACCATCACGCGCATCGATATATACCGCGTTATCATTATGGACGTAATTTTCTGAATAATTCGACCATACATAATTATTACCCGCGCAATCCTCGCAAATACGATTGCCATCATAAGTATTTACTGCGTCGTCATCATCGCAACGATCCCCACAATCTTCGCATTCGTATGCTTCTACCTCACGCGCAAAACCCGATACATTATCTAATTCATAATCCCCATCATCGCAAATTTTAATTACTTTTGACAATAATTTTATATTGCCTGTTCTGATACATCCATCGACATAAGGCGCGACATAATTTTTCCCGTGTTGAATCAATTTCAAGTATTTACCGTCCCAACTATCAACCCGACTGTAACCCGATGATTGTAACCACGCCTCTAATTCAACATCCGCGCCCCAACCCCGATTCTTACTATAAGACCGTACGAATTCGCCATCATTAACTAATGCGCGCCCCAATACATCCCCGTTTTCATCCAACCTTACCGCGAATTTCCAACCCAATGAGGGATCGTAAACGTGGTATGGGTGAATAACGAATGAATCCTTGTTCATGCATGAATCAGCAGACCGTTTTAGATAACTAATGAATTGATCTGTTGATTCATCCAATATCTTATATTCGCAATTTGTTGGGCTATACAGTGCCACCAGATCGCGTATTACATCATCGCGTAGGTAAGACCAGTGGCGTTTAATGTATTTACCCACGCTAGTAACTGTCTGCCTGTCCTGATCCCCGTGCGCGTCGTCGCGGGTATAGGCAACCCTTACGCCATCAGTAGCAACATGGGGCAATTCGAGCATGACCTGATGCCATGATGTAGGTTGGTGGGTTAACAGCGCCTGATATACGACAGGGTGCAGTCCCAATTCATTATTGTAGTTTTGAGGCGTTTTCAATATCCGCATGTATTCCCGCATGTACCAACTGCGACTGCGCGAAACTACGTTAATTAGATTAACCATCCATGTACGATCGATAATTGATTTCATTTTGAATGCTCCCTTATTTGGTTAATACATCGAAGAATTGCAAGGCGCAGATCAGGATAACCAAACACCACGCAGACACTATTAAGACCTGTGCAAGGGCAGTGAGGCGGTCTAACAGGGTTGGGCGTTTAGCAAATAGCCTACGGTTGATCTGACTGGTAACGTCTTTACTGTTCATGGTAACTCCAATAATTAGGGACAGGTTAAACGCCATTATTGACGCTTGCGCGTATAGTGCAAGATTCATGCCATTACCTTGTTTCCCTCTGGGGCGATCTGTTGCGATTGGGGTGGTGTTCAATTATGGTGCAGGATTGGCACGCTAACGGTGCATTGCCTGCCCTATGATGGTGCATCTATGGCGTCCCGCCTTGCCCCTCACGCATTCAATTTTAATATCCGCTGATAATTATATTGCTATACAGTTATATAAGCATAGACGCATATTCTCCGTAGTGCAACATAGTGCATGCGATTAATTATAGTGCATCCTCTATTGTATAATTATGCACTTATATTCGCAATTGCATATATACCGATGGGCGGGGGAGGGGTAACGAGGCGTCAATATTTTTATGTACCCGCTCAGATACAAAAAAGAGTAAAATGAGATATAAAAAAGAGTAAAATTAGGCACTAAATTGGTGCATATACTACATAGACCTAACATGTAACTGCTTAATTTTTAAGCAACTTTTACTGAACAGCTAACAAGAGGAAGAAGAGGTGAAAAGGAAGTGTCACCAAAGACCCTCTAAAGTGACAAATGCGACTGAACAGCAACAGCGACTGTCATTATTTTTGAAAAAAAGTAAAAAAACACTTGACAAAATTGAAAAAATATGCTATAATGACTATTACTATATAGGATATGAGGATTTTGGTTATTACAAGAGTGTGACCATGACGAGTTCATAGACTATATAACACATCAAAGCATAATGATGTACAGAGCACTATATAGATAACAAAGGAAACCAGCAATGGAGAATTCCCCTAAAAAACGTGGACGTCCTACAAAGGCTGCCCTAATGGAAGCAAAGAAGCAACCAGTCGGACGCCCTAAAGGAGACGCATCAGCTATTGAAGAGTTTAAAGCTCGCATCTTCGCCTCCCCTAAAAGTAGAAAGGTGTTAGATGCCATCTTGGATGCAGCGTTGGATGATGAGCATAAGAATCAAGCGGCAGCGTGGAAGTTGTTGGTCGATAGGATGCTTCCAATGTCCTACTTCGATAAAAATAATGCAGGGGGTTCTCGCCCTTCTGTTAACATCACTATTAGTGGCGTTGGCGACACCGTTAACATCAGCGGCACAGACGACTACATTGATGCAGAGGACATACATGGAAAAGATTAAAAAGCTGTTGGAGGAAAAGGGTTACCCTGACACCGCTATTGCCGCTATTATGGGCAACATTGATGTAGAGACAGGAGGCTCTTTCAACCACAAGCAGAAGCAGAGGTTGGCAGATAGGAAGGCTCATGGGTTATTCCAATTTGATCCGGCAGGCAAACTCCCTGACTACAAGCGGTGGTTAAAAGCTAACAAGCGCAAGGACTCTGCCAAATCCCAAGTGGACTTCTTCGACTCCACCATCTTTGGTAAGGATAGAAAGATTGTTGGTTATGGGAACGCTGATAAGCTACAGGAAATTTTACGAACAGGGGATGTCCCCGAAATAACAAAGGCACTGTCAGACCTATGGTTTCGCCCCGGAACCCCACACATGGAACGACGATTAGAAAGTGCTGATGACATATACACCGCTCAAGATCAATATCCAGCAGAAACCAACCGTTTAGATGTTTATGAGGTTGGGGCGGTTCCAGAATACACACCAGCCTCGTTAGGCAATACCCTGTTATACAAAGTTGAGGATATGTTTAAATGATAGGCTTAGATTCAATACTTAACATTGGTGGGAAGCTAATTGACAAGCTAATCCCAGACCCAGAGGCACAAGCGAAGGCTCAAATGGAGCTAGCTAAAATGGCTCAAGAGGGCGAGCTAACCAAAATAGCTAACGAGGTGAAGGATAGGTCAGACGCTCGTAACCGTGAGCTTCAGATAGCCACTAGCGAGGCAGCACCGATGCTGAATAAGCTGGTGACGCCCATCCTAGCTCTAGGCTCTGTTATCCTCTCATTCAGTTTATTTGCTGTCTTAATTTTTATTGATGTCAAAGCAGAAGCTAAAGACATCCTCATCTACATACTCGGAGTTCTCTCCGCAGCTGTAACACAAATCCTCTCCTATTACTTTGGCAGCAGTTCTGGTCAAGCGGATAAAGAGGACAAGTTAAAGGAACTAACAAAATGAAACTTTCACGTAATTTTAGCCTCCAAGAGTTAACTAAAAGTGAAACTGCAATCCGCAAGGGAATCGACAATACCCCAAGCGAGGAGGTTATTCGCAACCTAACCACCCTATGTGACATGGTGTTGCAGAAGGTGCGTAACTCTCACGGGGCTGTCACCATTACCAGTGGTTATCGATCACCAGAGCTAAACAAAGCTATCGGCGGTTCTACTACCAGCGACCATTGTAAGGGGTTGGCAGCAGACTTTGAAGTGCGGGGTTTGGACAATAAAGAGTTATGTAAGTGGATTATCGACAACCTAACCTTTAAACAGCTCATCCTTGAATTCTACGAAGAGGGTGAACCTAATAGTGGTTGGGTGCACTGCTCATTTGAAGAGGGTGAGAATAACAACCAAGTACTCCGCGCTGTCAAGGAAGGTAAAAAAACAGTTTACCTTAAGGGACTCAAGTGAGTGATCTAAGCATTAAGCTCTTACCGTGGCAGCAGACAGTTTGGAATGATAACACTAGATTCCATGTTGTAGCTGCGGGACGCCGTACAGGTAAGAGTCGCTTAGCTGCTTATCGACTAATTGTAGAAGCCTTACAAAGTGAGCGCGGTCATGTCTTTTATGTTGCACCCACACAAGGTCAAGCTCGTGACATCATGTGGCAAACTATTCTGGAAGTTGGTCACCCTGTCATTTCAGGTAGCCATATTAACAACTTGCAGATTAAGCTCATCAATGGTGCGACGATTAGCCTCAAAGGTGCTGACCGACCAGAAACTATGCGTGGTGTTAGCCTTAAGTTTCTTGTTATGGATGAGTATGCAGACATGAAGCCAGAGGTGTGGGAGCAAATCTTACGCCCTGCACTAGCCGACTTGAAAGGTAAAGCCATGTTTATCGGCACACCAATGGGTCGAAACCACTTCTATGAATTATACCAATACGGCTTAAAAGGCGAAGATGAGACGTTCAAGTCTTTCCACTTTACTTCATTCGACAATCCGCTCCTTGACCCCAAAGAAATTGAGGCAGCTAAGAAAAGCATGTCCTCATTCTCATTCAGGCAGGAATTTATGGCTTCATTCGAGGCTGCCGGAGGAGAGTTGTTCAAGGAAGAGTGGATAAAGTTTGATGAAGAAGAGCCTGAACATGGTGACTTCTACATTGCAGTCGACTTAGCTGGTTTTGAGGATGAGGGTAGTAAGGGTGTTAAAAACTCCCGCCTCGACAACACAGCTATTGCCATAGTTAAAGCCAACGAAAAGGGTTGGTGGGTTGCTGAAATCATCTACGGTAGGTGGGATGTTAAAGAAACCGCCAAGAAGATATTTGATGCTGTTAAACAATATGAGCCTGTGGCGGTCGGTATCGAGAAGGGTATCGCTAGACAAGCTGTTATGCCCTACCTTAGTGACATTATGAAAAGAACTCAAACCTTTTTCAGGGTTGACGAGCTTACGCACGGTAACAAGAAGAAGACAGATAGGGTTGTCTGGGCGCTGCAAGGGCGTTTTGAGAATGGATATGTAACCCTAAACAAAGGTGATTGGAACGCAGAGTTCCTAGACCAGTTATTTCAATTTCCAAACAAGCTAGTACACGACGACTTACCTGATGCGCTGTCTTACATCGAGCAACTTGCCAAAGTAGCTTACGTGTTGGACTTTGAAGAAGAAGAGTACGAGTACCTAGACAACATTTCAGGATACTAACTATGCCAAAGAAAACAATCCCAATCAAATTCAAACCCTGCGCTGGTTGCCCCACTCCTGCTAAGTGTAAAAAAGCTGGTAAGTGTTTGGCGAAAGGTAAGTGATGGCTAAAGATTCTAAACTAGACCGTGTTGGTGTTAGTGGGTATAACAAACCTAAAGCGACACCAAGCCACCCAACGAAAAGCCACGTAGTTGTTGCCAAAGAAGGCGACAAGACTAAAGTTATTCGTTTTGGTCAACAAGGTGTTAAAGGTAGTCCAGATGGTTCTGCTCGCAACAAATCTTTTAAAGCCCGTCATGCATCCAACATTGCAAAAGGCAAGATGAGCGCAGCTTATTGGGCTGACAAGGTTAAATGGTAAAGGAACCAAACATGGACGATAACGAAAAATTCGGTGACCAGAAGGTTGAATCGTGGGTTATGGACAAGGTGGAGCAATGGCGCGACCACTACAGTGCAAACTACGAGCAAAAGTTTGACGAGTACTACCGTCTATGGCGTGGTATTTGGTCAGCAGAGGATAAGACTCGTGAGAGCGAACGTTCTCGACTGATTTCTCCTGCGCTACAACAGGCAGTTGAGAGTTCAGTGGCTGAAGTTGAGGAAGCTACCTTCGGTCGTGGTAAGTGGTTTGACATCCGCGATGACCGCAACGACCAAAACACAAAAGATGTCGCCTATTTGCGCGAACAACTGTCCGAAGACTTCCAATTCACCAAGACACGCAAGGCTGTCGCTGAGTGTATCTTGAATGCCGCTGTCTACGGTACTGCTGTTGGCGAGTTGGTGTTGGAAGAGGTCAAAGAGATGAAACCAGCTACGCAGCCCATCATGGATGGCGCTATGCAAGCGGTTGGTGTTAACATTGCAGACCGTGTGGTTGTCAAGTTGCGACCCATCCTACCTCAGAACTTCCTAATCGACCCCGTTGCTACCTCCATTGAGGATGCTTTAGGCGTGGCTATCGACGAATTTGTCCCCAAACACCAAGTAGAGATTGGAATTCAAAATGGTATCTATCGCGATGTTGATATTGAGTCTGCCGATACTGATACAGACATTGAAGCTGACAAAGAGCTTACATCGTTTGACGAAGATAAAGTCCGATTAACCAAATACTACGGTCTTATCCCCAAGCATCTCTATAACGATGCTATTATGGAGGAAGGCGAGGACGATGAGTTGTCCAAAACCGTCAAACCTGAAGAGGATGAGGATAAGTCAGAGGAAGAGGGATACATTGAGGTGATTGTTGTTATCGCCAACGGCGGTCAACTACTCAAAATTGAAGAAAACCCCTACATGATGCAGGATCGTCCAGTTGTGGCTTTCCCGTGGGATGTAGTTCCATCACGTTTCTGGGGTCGTGGTATCTGTGAGAAGGGTTTTAACAGCCAGAAGGCACTCGACGCTGAGCTACGCGCTCGTATTGATGCTCTAGCCCTCACCGTCCACCCAATGATGGCTATGGATGCCTCTCGCATGCCTCGTGGGTCTAAGCTGGAGGTACGTCCGGGCAAAACAATCCTAACCAACGGTAACCCCTCTGAAATTCTACAGCCATTTAAGTTTGGTAACCTTGATCAGGTGACCTTTGCTCAGGCTGGCGAACTACAAAAGATGGTTCAGATGGCGACAGGCGCTATTGACGCTGCTGGTATCCCCGGCACTATCAATGGTGACGCTGCTGCTGGTGCTGTCTCTATGTCAATGGGAGCAATCATCAAGCGCCACAAGCGTACCTTGATTAACTTCCAAGAGAACTTCCTAATCCCAATGATTGAGAAGACAGCATGGCGATATATGCAATTTGACCCAGAGCACTACCCTGTATCAGACTACAAGTTTGTGCCATCATCATCTTTGGGTGTTATCGCTCGTGAATATGAGGTGACGCAATTGGTTCAGTTGTTGCAAACGCTTGGTCAAGACAGTCCGATGTACCCAATGCTGGTATCTGCTGTTATTGACAATATGGGTCTGTCAAACCGTGAAGAGATTATCGCTCAGATGCAACAAGCGGCTCAGCCTAATCCAGAACAGCAACAAATGCAACAACAACAGATTCAGTTGCAAATGGCACAACTACAAGCTCAAGTACAGTTGCTACAGGCTCAAACTATGGAAGCACAAGCCCGTGCTCAGAAGTATTCAGTCGAGAGTCAATTGGAGCCACAAGTTGTACAGGCTAAGATGGCAGCCGCTTTGTCTACTAACTTACAACAAGGTAGTGCGGACGAGGATGAATTTGCTAAACGGGCTAAGATTGCTGAGTTAATGTTGAAGGAAAAAGATATTAACAGTAATGAGCGAATTGCTATGATGCAAATGCAAAATAGGCAATAAAACACTTGACAAATTTATAAAAGTGTGGTATAATTGCAACATCTCTCCACGATATGAAAGGATAAAGAGATGGACAAAGAGTTACAAAGATATTACGAAAATTTACTAGATTTGTTTACCCGCGATGGGTGGAAGCAATTCATTGAAGACATCTCAGACAATAAAGAGATACTCGATGATATTACAACCATCCCTGACGAGAAACAATTCTGGTTCCGTAGAGGACAAATAGAAGCGATTAACCGCATCCTTTCCTACGAATCTACCATAAAAGATAGTTATGAAGATTTTGAAAGGGATTTACAGGATGCCTAAACGTATCTATGAGTTTATCTGCGGAGATGACCACCTCACAGAGGCTTACATTGATTCTGAACTAAGAACAACCAATTGTAAAGTGTGTGGTCAACCTGCTATTCGTATTGTTAGCAAGCCGATGGTCAAACTTGAGGGCGTGACCGGAGACTTCCCCGGAGCAGCAATGCAATGGGAACGCAAGCGAAACGAGAAGATGGCGCAGGAAAGAAAGAGTGCCGCTGAATTTTAACATCAGTATAAGCACATAATTATATTCCACAATGCTTATTTAGCACGGAGAGTTTAATGGCAACATTTATTGACGAAGGCGACGAATCGCTACAAAACGAAGAAGAGTTTTCATCTATCGAGGATGAACAAGAACAGGATAACCCCACAGAGGAGCCTGAACAACAAGACGACGAAGAGGACATTCCTGAGAAGTATAAGGGCAAGTCTGTTAAAGACATTGTTCGTATGCATCAAGAAGCTGAACGCGCAATCGGCAAGCAAGGGAGTGAAGTCGGGGAACTTCGACGAATTGTAGATGACTTTGTAAAAGCCCAAACCGTCACAAAACAACAACAAGCCCCAGAAGTCGAGGAAGAGGTAGACTTCTTTACCGACCCTGACAAAGCTATTGCACGAGCTATCGAAAAGCATCCGAAGGTGCGACAAGCGGAAGAGCTGTCGGCACAAATGAAGAAGGCTGAAGCGTTAGCTAACCTGAAACAAGCTCACCCTGATTTTACTGAAGTCGTCAATGACGGTAGCTTCGCTGAATGGGTTAGTAAGAGTAAGGTACGTCAAGAGCTATTTAGTCGAGCTGACCGCTATTACGATTTTGACGCAGCCCATGAGCTTCTATCTACTTGGAAAGAACGAAAACAAGTAGTAGACCAATCAGCAGCCGTTGAAAAAGTACAGCGTAAGCAAGCTGTCAAATCTGCATCCACTGGTTCCACCAAAGGGAGTGGTGAGACAGCATCAAAGAAAACCTATCGCAGAGCCGACATCATCGAACTCATGCGTACAAACCCTGACCGTTATGAACAGCTTGCTCCTGAAATTATGCAAGCCTATGCGGAGGGTCGTGTTAAATAATCATTTTGAAAGGTAATTTATAATGGCTTATCCTACCCCTATGGTCACCAATACAACTGGTGCAACCTTTATCCCAGAGTTGTGGTCTGACGAAATCATCGCAGCCTACAAACAAAACCTCGTTATGGCAAACCTCGTCTCTAAGATGTCCTTCAAGGGCAAAAAAGGCGACACATTGCACATCCCTAAGCCCACTCGTGGCGCTGCCTCTTTGAAAGCCTCTTCTGCTGCTGTTACGTTGCAAGCTGCCACTGAGTCAGAAGTCCAAGTGTTGGTTAACAAGCACTATGAATATAGCCGCTTGATCGAAGACATCACCGAAGTTCAGGCTTTGGCATCACTGCGTAAGTTCTACACTGGTGACGCTGGCTACGCTTTGGCTAAGCAAGTTGACACCGACTTGTTGCAATTGGGTCGTAACGCTCAAGGTGGTAACGGTACTATCGCTTATGATAAGGCTGTTATCGCTTCTGACGGCGCTACCCTGTACACTGGTGCTAACGAAGCCGCTATCACTGACGCTGGTATCCGCAAAGTTATTCAGACTTTGGACGATGCCGATGTACCTATGGACGGTCGCGTGTTGGTGTTGCCTCCTGTCGCTCGCAACGTGATGATGGGCTTGGCTCGTTTCACTGAGCAGGCTTTCGTTGGTGACGTTGGCGGTAGCAACACTATCCGCAACGGCGAAATCGGTAACGTCTACGGCGTGAAGGTTTATGTCTCTACCAACTGCGAGACTGCCACTGGTGACGCTCGTATCGGTATGATGTTCCACAAGGACGCTTTCGTGTTGGCTGAGCAAATGGGCGTTCGCTCACAGACTCAGTACAAGCAAGAGTACTTGGGTACATTGTTCACTTCAGATATGCTGTACGGTGTAGCTGAGTTGCGTGATGAAGCTGCTGTTGCAATCGCAATGACAGCCTAATTAGGTTGACGGGGGACTTCTTAGGGAGTCTCCCTTCTTTGTTAAAGGGCTTTTGCTAGAGCCTTTCAACAAAGGAACAAGGAGATTTTATGGCTATTTACCGTGGAATTGGTGGAGCTGGCGATAGCACTACAGATTCTTACTTATCTGCTATTACAGAACAAGCCTTAGCAGCAGCAGAATCAGCAAGAGCAGCAAATAGTAGTGCAGGAACAGCAAGCGGTCATGCTGATACAGCTACGACTAAAGCACGTGATGCTACCGAGCAAGCTGGTCTTGCTTTAACTAGGGCTGGTAATGCTTTCGATTCAGCAGATGCTGCCAACTCTGCAAAAGAAGCTGCTGAATTTGCTCAAGGATTAGCTGAAACAGCACAAGGGTTGGCAGAGGATGCACAAGTAGCGGCAGAGCTTGCCTTAGACACGTTTGATGATGTATTCTTAGGCTCGAAAGCAAGTGAACCTACTGTAGATAATGATGGCGACCCTCTTATTGACGGTGCTCTCTTTTACGATACTACAACAGAAGCTCTCAAAGTTTATCGTAGCCCCTCTTGGTTTACATTGGCTGACAGTGGTGCTGGTGTTCTAGTAGCTTCAAACAACCTCTCAGACCTCTCTAGCGCCTCTACAGCGCGTTCAAATCTAGGGTTGGGTACAGCGGCTACCACAGCTTCTTCTGACTACGCTACGGCGGCTCAGGGGGCTTTGGCAGATACAGCTATACAATCAGCAGACTTAGCTACTGTAGCCACTACTGGTAGTTACTCTGATTTAACTGGTGCACCTACTCTAGCTACAGTAGCCACTAGTGGTAGTTATGCTGATTTAACTGGTACACCATCCTTAGCAACTGTGGCTACTAGCGGTAGTTACAACGATTTAACAGACACACCCACATTAGGTACAGCAGCAGCAACTGCTTCAACCGATTATGCAACAGCAGCTCAAGGTGCTCTCGCTGATTCTGCTTTACAAAACACATCCACCATTGACGGAGGCTCTTACTAATGGCTAACACGATTATTATTAAAAACAGTTCAACAACCACTGCCGTTCCTTTGGCGGGTGACCTGACTGAAGCAGAATTAGCACTGAACACCACAGACCGTAAGCTATTCACTAAGACTAGCGGTGGTACTGTTGTTGAAGTTTCTGGTGTTAAGGCTGATGAGGTTAATGCTTTCACTGCTGGTCAAAGCGGTACTGTAGTTACTCTAACAGAGACTGCTACGGTTGCGGTTGACTTGGCTTTAGGTAACAACTTCACGCTTACACTAACAGGGACTGCTACTGACGTAGGTGCTCCCACTAACGCTGTGGCTGGTCAGAGTGGTTCAATCTTTGTTATCCAAGATGCAACTGGTGGGAACACATTAGGCTGGAACACGGCTTGGAAGTTTGCTACGGGTACTGTACCCAGCCTAAGCACGGCGGGTGACGCTGTTGACCGTGTTGACTACATTGTTAAAGGTGCAAGCGAAATCCATGCTGTGTGGACTGGAGATTACAAGCGATGAGTATTATTGGTTCAAACATACTAGCTGGCTCTTCAGGGCAGGGTGGTGGCTACACGATTGAAAACTCACTGCGCTTTCGGTCAAGTGCGTCTGCTTATTTGAATCGGACACCTGCAAGTGCTGGAAACCGCAAGACTTGGACTTGGAGTGCTTGGGTTAAGCGTGGGAAATTAGGCGTAGACACAAACTTTATGCTTGAGGCTAATTCTGGCAACGGCTATAACAGGTCATATAATTACTTTAATACAAGTGACCAGCTAAATATTGGTGATTATGGGTCTAGTTGGAATTGGCAACTTAAAACTACGCAAGTTTTTAGGGATGTAGGTGCTTGGTATCATATAGTGGTTTTAGTTGATACTACACAAGCGACATCTTCAGATAGGGTAAAGTTATATATAAACGGTGAACAAGTTACTTCTTTTGCTGCGTCCACTTATCCCTCACTAAACTATACAACTTATATTAACACCACATATCAGCATACAATAGGTTATATTGGTTATGCTGGGCAAAGATATTTCGACGGCTACATGACCGAAGTCAACTTCATTGACGGTGAAGCCCTAGACCCATCATCCTTTGGTGAATACAACGAAGACACAGGTGTATGGCAACCTGTCGCCTACTCTGGCTCATACGGAACTAACGGCTTCTACCTGCCCTTTAGCGACAACACCAATACAACCACATTGGTGGCTGACTCAAGTGGCAACGGTAATGACTGGACACCGAACAACATTTCGTTGACCTCTGGTGTTACTTACGACAGCATGACAGACACACCTACGCCTTATGCAGGCGGTGGGAATTATGCTGTGATGAATCCACTGATGGGTTCTACTTCTGTTGCACTTTCAAACGCAAACTTAAAAGTTACGTCAACAGACGCAGACTTTAATGTTTCATACTCTTCAATTGGAATAACGTCTGGGAAATGGTATGCAGAGTTCTCACTTGATTATTTAAACACAACTACAAACACTGCTCAACTAGGTGTTGGTTCTTATGTGTATCCAAGAGACTCAAGCAATATGACGGGTTTTGTTAATGGAGTTACAGGAATAAATCTTGACAATTCATCTTCATCACAAAGGGCTGTTTTTGTTGATGCTACTCTTTTAAGCGGCGGGGATTCAGGTTTTTCTTTTGTTAATGGAGACGTTGTTGGGATTGCATTAGATGCAGATGCGGGGCAGGTTACTTTTTACAAAAACGGCTCAGTGTTAGGCGCGACATACCCCTACACTGCTACTTTGTTGTCTGGTAGCGCCTATTACTTTATGACGGTTGCTAGGTACACAACCTCTTTCTCAGCCAACTTCGGTCAACGCCCATTCGCCTACACACCACCCACAGGCTTCTTGCCTTTGCACACGGGTAACTTGCCTGACAGCGCAATTGTGGATGGGAGTGAGTATTTCAATGCGGTGACTTGGTCAGGGGATAACACAAGCCCTAGAGCAATTAGTACGGTCGGTTTTCAGTCTGATTTGGTTTGGATTAAATCTCGCTCAAATGGTACTGCTCATGTTTTATTTGATGCTATTAGAGGCTCTGGAGAAACTCTTACTTCAAATTCCACAGATTCGGAAATAACAAATTCTCAATTTGGATATGTAAGTGCATTTAACAGTGATGGGTTTTCATTAACCGCTGGAACCTACCCGGGTTATGAAAGCGGTGATACTAACATGACAGGCAGAACCTATGTAGGCTGGAACTGGAAAGCCAACGGCGCTGGTGTAAGCAACGATGATGGCTCTATCACCTCAACAGTAAGTGCGAACGCCACGGCTGGGTTTAGTGTGGTGACCTATACGGCGAATGGTGCTTCTGCTCAAACTATTGGTCACGGCTTAAATGCCGTACCTGCCATGATTATTACGAAAGTCAGAAATAATGCTGGCGGTAATTGGGGTGTCTATCATAAGTCTGTTGGCAATACTGGTGCATTGTTCTTAAATATTCCAAACGGAACAGGGACAAGTTCCTTATATTGGAACAATACAACTCCAACATCTTCAGTTTTTAGTGTCGGTTCAAACAATACAGATACCAATTGGAGTACATATAACTTTGTAGCCTACTGCTTCGCCGAAGTAGAAGGTTACAGCAAGTTCGGCAGCTACACGGGCAATGGAATTACTGATGGTCCGTTCATCTATTGTGGATTTAAACCCCGATACATCGTAATCAAAGGTAGCACCGTTGCCACATCGTGGTACGCATTTGATACAGCACGTTCAACTTATAACGAAGACATTATTGCGCTGAACCCTGATAATTCTAACTCTGAAGCAAGCGCATTATCTACCTACGGTATTGACATTTTGTCTAACGGTTTCAAGATTAGGCAACCCGCAGGATACGGCTTGAACAACTCTGGTCAAACCTACATCTACATGGCATTTGCCGAAAACCCATTCAAACATTCCCTCGCACGATAAGGAAGCACAATGTATAAAGTAAACAACAAACCATTACCAATTGACCGTGCCTTTACGCTGGGTGACATTCAATACCCAAGCAACTGGCTACGCCTTTCATCTGCTGAAGACCGTGCGGCTCTAGGGATTACTTGGGAAGCCGAAGCAACCCGTGCTGATGACCGCTTCTACTGGAATGGCGACATCAACAACCCAAAGGCGATGGAAGACCGTGAAGAGGTTGACCAAGAAGGTAACCCCATGTACGTCAAAGTGCTGGACAACTCTGACCCTGCTAACCCCATCATGGTGGACAGCGATGAGCGTTTAGTCTCAAAGGGTCTGAAGTCACAATGGATTGCACAAGTCAAAGTAACCGCTGGCACTATGCTGGCAACTACCGACTGGATGGTTATTCGCAAGGCAGAGCGTGATGTGGCAATCCCTGCTGATGTGGTAACCAAACGAGCCGCAATCGTTGCTGAAGCCGACCGACTTGAAGCCGCCATTACTGCCTGCGCTGACGTAGAAGCCCTGATTGCTGTCGTTAATGACCAGCGTTGGGGTGACTGATGGAAAACCTAAACCCAGTAGAGTATGGGAAACTATTGGCTAAGGTGGAGGGGTTAGAAGCTAAGGTGAACAGTATGGATGCTGACATCAAAACACTTCTAGCCCTAGCCAACCAAAGCAAAGGTGGTTTCTGGATGGGGATGACCATAGCATCTATTGTTGGTGGTATCCTCGCTTGGTTCGCACAACATTGGATGAAATGACATGATAGACCCTGTTAGCGCGTTTGCCTTAGCTTCCGGTGCTTTCAACATGATTAAGAAAGCTGTTCAGGCTGGAAGAGAGATTGAAGATTGCGTTGGCTACTTCGGTAAGTTCTTTCAGGGTGTTAGTGACATTAACAAAGCAGAGGAAGAGGCTAAGAACCCACCTCTGTTTCGTAAGCTGCTCAGTGGAGGTTCTGTAGAGGAAGAGGCTTTTCAGGCTGTAGTCCATAAGCAGAAGATTCAGCAGATGGAGAATGAGCTGCGAGAGATGATAACCTATCGCTACGGTGTGGAGACATACAGAGAGATGCTCCAGATGCGTAGGCAGATACGGGAACAACGAGAGAAGACAATTTATAAACAGGCTGAAAGGCGTAAAGCCCTCCTGTGGAACTCACTTGCCATTGGTATTGTATCAGCCGGAATAGGCGCTATCTGGTGGCTCATTGTGTTAATGATTGATATGAAGGGTGGTTAATATGCCATTGAAGAAAGGTAAGAGCGACAAAGCTGTCAGCTCAAATATCAGTATGCTGGTTAAAGAGGGTCGCCCACAGAAGCAAGCAGTCGCTATCGCTATGAGCAAGGCTGGTCGTAAGCTGCCTGAGCGTAACCAACGGACTAAAACTAACAAGGGGAAGAAGTAATGGCTGTCGAATCTTATGAACAAATCATGGCTAGGTTGAACAACCCTTATGGCTATGCGCCTGCACAACCTAAAGCTGCTTCTGATTTCACAAACTATGTTTTGAAATTAATGGAGGAACCTAACCCACAAGGCGGGATGATGTCGGATGCTGAGGCATACCGTGCTGACCCCTTACGCAGACAGAATGCTATTAACGCATCACTGGAAGAGGCGCTGAAGAAGAAACAAGTTGCGGCTGGTGGTGGTGGTGGCGGTGGTATGTTTGGTAGAAACAACACACCTTATGACTCTGGTGCTGGAAAAGGTGAGTTAACAGAAGACCAAAAGGCTTTCTTTGACTGGATGGAAAACACTCCAGAGGGACAGGCTTTTAAAGACCAGCGTGGACAACAACTAAGTAATATTTTCGGTTTGATGTCTCCGATGGCTGGAATAAATATAATGCAAAATGGTATGCCTGATTTTAATTTAGAAACTTTGTTTGGTATTCCCCAAGCTGCTAGAAATTGGCAAGAACAGCAACGTCAACGGTCACCTCAGTATATTGCTGATGCTATTAAAGCTGTCAATAGAGAATCTGTTATTAACCAACAGAAGAAGTTTGAAGCTGAAAATGCAGCGGCATTGGCTAATAGCGGTTGGAGTCCTGATGGGTCTTTTTACACATCCTCTTATGGAACTACTACTGATTCTGGTAGTATTACACCAGCGGAAGCAGCTGGTCTAAGTGCTGCCCGTGAATCTTATGGTTATGGCTCTGATGCTGATTACTACGGGGATTAAATGAAACACTCAGTAGGTAAACAACTCACAGCGGGTGTAGCTAATACGTTATTCACTGTGCCCGCTGGCTACAAAGCTGAAGTCTCTTTGTTATTCATCTCTAACCACACAGGTAATAACAAACTGATTAGCGCATATTGGCAACACGCGCATGACGCAGCCCACCAGATTAGAATTGTTGATGGTTTCCTGTTAGCAGCCACAGAGTTTCTAAAGTTTGATGGTTCTACGGTTGTCATGCAGTCTGGAGATTCTATGGTGTTAACCCCTGAAGCTGGTAGTGCTATGAGTGCCATTTGTACGTTTGATCTAAGAAAAGAACCACAAACTGTTGCATTTGATGGCGAATAGGCTTGACAAAACTGGTAATCTGTGGTATAATAGCAACAAAGGAATAAATAAATGACATACTTAGAACTTGTCAATGCTGTATTGCGTAGGCTTCGAGAAAGTGAGGTAGCTACGGTTCAAGGGGCTGGTAACACCAACAGTTACGCTCGTTTGATTGGAGACTTTATTAACGAGTCAAAGAGTCAAGTCGAAGCAGCGTGGGACTGGAGTGCTTTACGTACCACTATAACTCTAACTACTTCAGCAGATGTATTTAACTATGAGTTACAGACTACTCGTAACAGTGCAAAAGTGTTAGATGTTTGGAACGACACCAGTAACATCGAGATGAAGTATCAGTCTGCTCACTGGTTTAACCAAGAGTTTCTGATGGCTGACCCACAAAAAGGTATTCCAACTTTTTATAACTTTAACGGTGTAAGTTCTGATGGTGATACTCAAGTAGACATCTACCCTATCCCTGATGGTGTTTATGACATTAGGTTCAACATGACCTTGCGTAACCTACCATTGGTGAATGACACTGATTCCACTGTTCTGCCTACTCGTCCAATCATTTTGTTAGCTACGGCAATGGCGATTGAAGAGCGTGGTGAAGATGGTGGTCAACAAAGTATTAACGCCTATTCTGCTGCTCAGTCGGCAATGGCAGATGAGATTGCTTTCGATGCTGCTCGTCACCCAGAGGACACTATTTGGTATAGCGTATGAAACAACTACAAACAGTCTCTGTTGTCTCACCCGGCTTCTACGGGCTTAACACACAGGACAGTAGTGTTACTCTCTCCAGCAACTTTGCCCTAACTGCTGACAACTGTATCATTGATAAGTTTGGTCGGTTAGGTGCTCGTAAAGGATGGACGCAACAAACTACTACTGGTGTGGATGAGTTGAGCAACCTTAATATTGAAATGTTGGCTGAACACACCAACGCTGATGACACTGTTGTTACCCTAAGTGCAGGGAACAATAAGTTGTTTACAGGCGGTGTTGGTGCTGTCTTGACTGATGTTACTCCTAGCCTCTATACCATTACAGATAATAACTGGAAGGTAGCCTCTTTAAACGACCATGCTATGATTGTTCAAGCTGGTCACGAGCCTATCATCTACACTGAAAGTGCATCCCCTGTAACTCAGACAATGACTGATTACACTGGTGTTGCTCAAAGCTACAGCACCAGCTTCCCTCGTGATGTGTTAGCTGCCTACGGTCGTTTCTGGGCACATGATGGGTCTACAGTTTACTGGTCAACAGACATTGCTGACACAGCCTTTCCAGCCTTCAATGGGGGCACTAGCGGCACTTTAAACATTGCCTCTGTACTACCTAACAACGTGGACACAGTAACGGCTCTAGCGGCTCACAATGACTTCCTAATCATCTTCTGTTCTCGTAACGTTGTTATTTATTCAGGCGCTAGCGACCCTCTTGGTAATTTTCAACTGAATGATGTTATTGCTGGTGTTGGTTGCGTAGCCCGTGATTCTGTTCAAAGCACTGGTGGCGACTTAATCTTCCTGTCAGACACGGGTGTTCGCAGTTTAGGTCGTTTGTTACAAGAGAAGTCATTGCCTATGCGTGACTTGACCCGTAACGTTCGAGATGATTTACTGGAGACAATGGGCACTGAGCTTGGTGTTGTAGGGACATACGATAAGGTGCGTAGTGTTTACTCAGAGGTTAACGCCTTCTACCTGCTCTCTTTCCCCTCGACATCGACTGTTTACTGTTTGGATATGAGACAAGCACTAGAGGATGGTTCTTCTCGTGTTACAACTTGGTCAACTAAAACTACAGCTTTCCTACGTAATCGTGCTCGTAATGTGCTGTTAGGTAAAAAGAATGGGATTGGTTTATACACTGGTTACTTAGACGACACTACACAATACCGCATGAAGTACTTCTCTAACTACATGGACATGGAAAATAGTTCTATGACCAAGATTGTTAAGAAGGTGAGTATAACTGTTATTGGTGGTAGTGGTCAATCGTTTGTTGTCAAAACAGGCTACGATTATTTAGGGGCTGCTTTCTCCTATCCCTTCACGATTAACGAGGGCATTGGTAGTGAGTATGGTGTGGCAGAATACAACATTGCTGAGTATACGGCTGGTGTGTTAATCGACAGGGTTAATGCTCAGGTACAAGGGTCAGGTAAAGTTATACAGATTGGTTTTGAGGCTAATGTCGAAGGAAGTGAAATTAGCGTTCAGAAATTGGATATGTTTGTTAAAACAGGAAGGATTAGCTAATGTCTAATTATACGAAGCTAACAGATTTTGCTGCTAAGGATACACTTCCTTCAGGCAATGCAGGTAAGTTGGTTAAGGGTACGGAGATTGATGATGAGTTTAACGCCATCTCGACTGCCGTAGCCTCTAAAGCAAATACAGCATCTCCCACCTTTACGGGAACTGTAACACTAACAACACTCAACGGTGCTACTGTTGACGGTGGTACTTATTAAGGAAATAACATGGCAAGTCTTTTAGATGCGATTACTGATAATCCTTTGCAAGCTCTATCAGCAGCGGCTAACTTATGGGGTGGTTATAAATCATCTAACCAAGTTCAGGATGCTGCTGCTCAGGCGGCTGCGGCTAACACAGAGGCAGCTAAAATTGCTGCTGATGCTGCGGCTTTCAAGCCTTATGCTATTTCCACTGGCTTCGGTTCTAGTTACTTCGACCCCAGTAAAATGCAAGCGGGTTATGAACTAGACCCATTATTGGCTGCTTTCCGCAACAAGATGTATGGCACAGGTGCGGAGTTTCTAGGTCAGGTACAAACAGACCCACAAGCGGCAGCACAACAGTATTATAACCAACAGCAGGCGTTAATGGCTGGTAGTCGTGGTGCAGAAGACATCGCCCTACGTCAACAACAACTGAACAGTGGTCGTATTGGGTTAGGGTTGTCAGGTGCTTCTCAAGGCGCTGGTGCTGGTACAGGGTATGTTAACCCACAGCAATACCAACAGCAACTAGCTCGTTCAATGGCTGACCAACAACTAGCTGCTCAGTCGACACAGCTTGCACAGGCTGACATCGACCGTGCTATCTCTCGTGGTACTGGTATGCTTCAGACTGGTTTGGGTATTGAAGAGTATGGGTTACGTCCTCTCACCATCGGTGCTGACATTGGCTCTAAACAGGCAGTGTCGGGTGGCAACCAAGCGCAGGCTCTATTGGCTGGTGGTCAAGGCGCTGCTCAGGCAAACCTTGCTGGTTCTATCGCTGGTGCTCAGGCGTTGCAGGGTGGTATCAAAGGCTTTACAGGCTTGTTCTCAGGCAGATAAGGGGTAATTATGGCTGATGGATTATTTGGGTTTAAAAACCCTGCAGAGTTGCAGAATCAATATTACTCTGGGTTAATGGTGTCTCCAGCACAAATAGGTCAACAAGGGTTGCTACAGCAATTGGTCTCTACTGCCGCTAATGCTGGTGCAATGATGGGATATGGCGGTGGTCGTTTGTTGGGTGGTAAAGTTGCTGGTGAAGCTGATGCGGAGGTTATTCAACAAGCGTTAGCAGATACACGTGCTGAGACAGACCCTACGAAACGTCTTCGATCTATGGCTGATATTCTTACCGCTAAAGGTATGGATGATGCCGCATTTAAACTTTCAGCGCAAGCAGATAAGTTTGAAGAGGCTTCTCTTTCTAAACAAGAGAGGGAAGCTCGCATGGCTGAAACTAAGAGAAAAGCGGATAAAACTGCGGCAGAAGAAGCAAAACGTGTAAAATTAGTAGATAGTCGCAAAGAATCACTAAGGCAAAAATTTCCAAATATGAATGAAGCCGATGTGGAGTCTATCGCAACTGATGACGCTACATTCCGTGCTTACATTAAACCACCAAAAGATAGCACACCATCTGAATTTGGGAGAATGTTGTTAGAGGCTGGTTATGATCCTGATTCTGACGAATATAAGAAGAAGATGGATGACTACACTGCTGCTAAATTAAAAGCAGCAAGTGGTAATACAGAAGCTGTTGAAGCTCTAAAAGTACAACAGCTGCTGTTACAGATTGAACTTTCTAAGCAAAAGGTAGAAGGTGAGAAAGCTAAAGCGGCTGACAAAGAATATAAAAATAAACTTAACTTTTTAGTTGGACAATATCAAACAAAGAGAATGTCTGGCTTTGTTAAACAAGCTAAAGATTTAGTTAACGAATGGTCTACTGGTTGGGGTGCTGCTTTGTTTGATAAACTGCCAGCATCAGACGCTAGAAAACTTAGGAAAGCAGTTGACACTATTCAAGCCAACATTGGTTTTGATAAATTAACACAAATGAGGGCAGCATCACCAACTGGAGGGGCGTTGGGACAAGTTTCTGAGCGAGAACTTGGGTTCCTGCAAAGTGTTCTAGCTAACTTAGATACACTGACTGATCCTCAGCAATTGAAAGAGAATTTGGATGCAGTTGAGAGGCATTATCAAATGTTTCTTAACTTAGAAAAAGCAGGACAACACGCGTCTAAAAATGGATGGTCTGATGAACAAAGTACTCGTTTTGTAGATGCTTTGGAGTCTGGTAAGTCTTATTCTGAAGCTCTTGCGATTGGTGATGGCAGAGTAGAATCTTCTGCGGGTACGTCAGCAAGTCCACCGGCGGTTGGAGGTTCACCAGCAAGTCCACCGGCGGTTGGTGACAAAACTGATCCATTAGGAGTTCGTTAATCATGATTACGATAGCAGAAATCAGGAAGAAGTATCCTGAATATGACGATTTATCCGACGAGCAGTTGGTTAACGGTCTACACTCTAAATACTATTCGGACATGCCTATCGAGGAGTTCTACGGTAAAGTTGGTTTCTCAAAACAAACTGAAGTACCCACCCCTGAGCCTATAAAGACTGACGAGGAGCCAGCACCAGAAATGGCTGCTGACCCTGAAGCGGCTATGATGCAAGCTGTAGAAACTGGTAAAACAGATTACACAGGTGAGTTAGGTCACCAACTTGC
>Ga0255752_10002112_pt1 | contig 22379 bp, 22 predicted proteins | sample 011ome_25_FD_179952 | JGI IMG/M metagenome (GOLD analysis project Ga0255752, IMG submission 179952) | Coastal salt marsh microbial communities from the Groves Creek Marsh, Skidaway Island, Georgia - 011512CT metaG (version 2) | ecosystem: Environmental > Aquatic > Marine > Intertidal zone >... | reverse complement strand
TTTTATCTTACCTTCTGAATCGAGAAATGGCAGGAGGAAGGACTCGATGGAGGGCTGCTGATACAGAGGCGTCGTCGTCGGGGGGACATCGCCATTCCGAAGGGCCCTGACATTTTGGGAAGCCGAACGGGAATCGAACGAGGAGCTCCAATACCCGTTGTAGCGAACATAGCGCCCACTGAAATCGAGAGTGTCCCCGCTAGCCAGCTTCGTCGACCAAACAATCTTGTTAGGGTTGACGCGATCATTCGTATCAAAGAAAAAGCTTTTCGAGGAGCCTCCGTTCTGACTCACCCTTCCTTGCGTAGGCACCCATTCCCAGTGGACAACTCTACCACGCCAATTTTTCCAAACTCTTTTCACGGAGGCTCCAAGCACTCGTACATCGGCAAAGACGCAACGATCAGCGCGAACCGTCCCTGTATTTTCGATGGACACAATATCCGAAACAGCCTCAGGGACGGTAACATCCCAAGTCAGGGTGGGGTGAGTTCCGGTCTGAACCATGGTCGGATAGGCGCTCAGCGTGCCAACGGGGATGATCGGAGATTCTTCCTGCCCCAGCATCAAAACCGGAGCTGCTGCCAAAGCAGTGATCAAAGCGAAGAAGCTACGGGCCTGGAGGAGGGTTCCCCAGTTCTTAAATCCATCAGGTCTTTTTAATTTGTTCATTTGGTACGTTTATGATTTGCGAGAACAACACTGGGTGTATGTACGGCCATAGTCAAGCATAAATCGTAAAATACGGCAATCAATGTATAGAATAGGATAAAATTTTGAAATTTTCGATGGGCCGCAAAAACTTCTGCCATCCGTGGGTGGGAAGCAGGAAATCAGTCCCTCCTCGGATTCGATGGAAATCCCGAGGAACCTGCGAAGCTGAACTGCGAGGTTGAGGAATGATGCTTTTATGTCCAGACGAGTTGAATGTACGTTTTCCCAGGGTAGTTAGCCTGTAAGACTGATCGATACTCTCCTTTATGCAGGAAAAATCGAAAATTATACAACGGGCCGGTCGGATTCGATGCAGCTCTTCGCGGCGCCGCCAGCAACAGGGATCGGGAACATCCCCGTTTCGCCTCGACCAAGAGCCGATAAAGACCTCGCCTGCGCCTCCCGAACCCGGAACCGCGAAACTGGAGCTCAAAATTTCCCGACGTCCCACAGACCATCATCCGTTCGGTCTGAAGGATCATACGGAGCACCACCCTCGAGAAAAACGGGAGGCATCGATGTCAGGTCGATCTGCAACGGGATACCTTCCAGTGACACGATCGAGGGAAGTTCGGCACCACCGGGGAGATATGGAATGATCAGATCAGGCCCCAGTGTTGCCGCGTCTTCGGTGGGATGGTCGGCAAGATAGGCCCGCTGAGCGATGTAAACGGACCTGAGATCTATCGAAGCCTCCCGTCCCTTGGTCCACTCCGAGTAGGAGCTGAAACCAAGAAAACTGATGGAAGCAAGGGCAAGGAGCAGCGCCACAACAAGGGTAACTTCCAAGATCGAAAATGCTGAGAAAGAACGCAGCGCATCCCTCCACGAGTGCGAGAAATTGAGATGTTTTACCGAGGAGATTTTCAAACGTATGGCTCTCGAATGTTGGCAACAAACCTGATTACCGAGGTTCAGGCGCGAAAACGGGTTGGCCCTGCACCACCCCGAGACCTGAACCTTAGCATGGTTTGATGCCGCGAGTCAAGATGAAGCAAGGATTCCCTGGAGCACCTGAAGAGATCGAACTATCAGGCGATTGCTGTATTGGATTCAGTAATCAATTAAAGCCGAAGGACCGATCACTCGGCCCGACACTATCTGGTTAGGCCTCGTTAAACTGATCCATCTTGAATGATGATCTGGGACCTTGTGGAAAGGACCCAGAAAATGAAAGGCAAACGCCACACCATAGCAGAAAGAATCCGCATCCCTGCGGAAGGCAAACGGAGGAGAGACCATCCTTGACGTCTGCCGTGAGCACGACATTTGCCTAACTTCATTCGCCCTGCTGGCTGTATCGCTAAGCTCTGCTGCGAGCAAACCTTCCATCGTCGGAAGCGGGCACCGAGCGGAAACGAGATACCCACCTCCGGCACTCAACCCTGTTCCCTTCACCATCATCCTCTCTTGAGTCATCGATCTGACCTTGTTCGCGGCTTTGTGGCCGACCTTTCAGGGCGGGTTCGGCTATTTCATTCAATCCCAACCCTGAAGGGCTCGGCTTTGTGCGATCGGGCTTTCAGCCCGAATTTGCCTCGGTTTTTTTGAATGCACTCTGATCTCAAAAAGTGGTAGTTTGCGGCATGAGTTTCCGAATCGCTCTCCTTCTTCTCCTCGGCGCAGGTCTGACTTCGGCGGAGGAGATTTCCGTTCCGGGCGATTACCAAACGATTCAGGATGCAATCAATGCGGCGAAGGAAGGGGCTCGAATCCTCGTTCAGCCCGGGATCTACGAAGGACAGGTCCAGCTTCGCCCCGGCGTTCACCTCATCAGCCTTGGGAACGATGAGGGCGGGAAGAAAGGACTGATCCGGGCGGAAAAGACGATCCTTACCTTTTCCGGTTCACCGGTGGTTTCCCTTGCGGAGGGTTCTTCGATGGATGGATTTACGGTCACCGGTGCCGATGGCGGATTTGATGAGGCACTCTATGCGAAGCACCATGCCGAGCGGGGCGAAAACCTGGCGGATTCTCACGGTGCGGTCGGTTTCGAAGATTCGCAGCCGGCTATCTCCATCGTTGGTGTGTCTGCCAGGGTGACGCGATGCATTGTCCGAGACAACGGTCAGGCTGGAATCGGAGTTGCCGGTGAAAATAATGAATCGGTCATTTCCGACAACGTCGTTTTCCGGAATATGGGAGGCGGGATCGGCATCGCCAACCACGCCAGCCCGACAGTCACAGGAAACCATTGTTCCGAAAACCTGAGGGGTGGGATCGGTTGCCGGAACTCTTCTCCTCTGATCAAGGGGAATCATTGTTTCCAAAACGTTCGCGCCGGAATCGGGATTCGCGAGGGCGCCACTCCTCTTGTCGAGGGGAACAATTGCTACGGGAATCGGCGTGCGGGAATCGGCGTGCGAATGCCGGGCACCGAACCGCTCATTCGCAGAAATCGATGCAGCGGAAACGGCATGGCCGGGATCGGCTGTCGCAACGAAGCTTCCCCGTGGATCGTGGAAAACGAGTGCTACGGAAATCGCCTCGCCGGAATCGGCGCGCGATCTAATGCGAAGCCTTTCCTCTTTCGCAACCAGATACGTGACAACGAAGCCGCGGCAATAGGTCTCGATCCCTGCGATTCCGGCGAAGCCTTGATCCTCGAAAATCAGATCGAGGCGAAATCTCTCGTCGCCATCGGCATCCAGAAAGGGTGGAGAGTAATTCTGAAGGGAAACTCGCTCTCGAGAAAGGGAGGGCTGCCTCCGCTCGCGATGGTTGCGGAAGGCGCGGAGGCGGAGTTTCGCCAAAACAATTTCAGCGGCAGCGGGGTAGCGGCGATCCGCAGCCAAGGAAAAATCTTCGTGAGTGACAATGTCTTTCGTTGCGATGAGCCGAGAAAGGGTGGCCCTCCGCAGTGGGCGGTCTGGGCTTTGCCCGGCTCGATGGCATCCGTGACCGATGACAATGAGATATCCGGCTGGAAGACCGCTGAAATTCCGGCCGCAAAAGTGTCGAGTCGGAAGGAGTTAGTCGCGGCAATGGAGGCGGCAAAAGCGGGCGATACCATCCTGATCGCTCCGGGAGTCTACGAGGGAGGAATCTCAGGAGCCATCCGGGGGGAAAAGGGCAAGCCCATCGTTATCGCTGGATTGGACGCGAACGATCCTCCGGTTTTCGAGGGCGGCGGAAACGCTTTCCACTTCCGGGCCCCTGCTTTTCTTGAGCTTCGCAATCTGACCATCCGAGGGCAGAGCGGAAACGGAATCAACATTGACGATGGAGGTTCCGTCGACACTCCCGCCCACGACATCATTTTATCCGCTCTGCAGATCCGGGACATCGGCCCGAAAGGAAATCATGATGGGATCAAGCTGTCCGGCGTTCGCAATTTTCGAATCGAGAATTGCACGCTCGAAACATGGGGAGATAGTGGTTCCGGGATCGATATGGTGGGCTGTCATCGAGGAGTCATCCGCGGATGCAAACTGCTCCATGGGGAAGAATCGAACGGCAACGGAATCCAGACCAAGGGCGGCAGCAGCGAAATATCGATTCAACTATGCCATTTCGAAAAAGCAGGGGGGCGTGCCGTCAATATCGGAGGGAGCACAGGTCTTGATTACTTTCGCCCGCGGGAGGCTGAGCATGAAGCGTCAGATATCACGCTGACGGATTGCACGATGCGCGGCTCGGACGCTGCCTTTGCTTTTGTGGGAGTCGATGGAGCGGGGGTGAGACACAATGCGATCCACGCTCCTAGAAAATGGGTATTTCGCATTCTCCAGGAAAACGATGCTCCGCGTTTCGTTCCGTGCCGCGAGGGGGAATTCCGCGACAATACGATCGACTTCTCGGGAGGGACGATTCGATCACTGGTTAATATCGGACCCAACACCGATCCGGAAAGTTTCCGTTTTTCCCGGAACGCTTGGATTGATTCCGACGCACCATCCGAAACGCGACGGCGGATCACACTTCCCACCGAAGAAAAGAATGGAATCTACGGAGCCAGCTCTCCCTTTACGGGACCAAGGGGAACTTTTCTCCCCTGAAAAGGAACATCCCCTTTCCTTTCTCACGGAGGAAAACTTGGCGGGACGGCGTGTGACTCAAGATTCAACAAATTGAATCGAATAAAGATCACCTTACTGGAGGGCGGTCGCGTAGTGCCCGAACTGTCGATGAGAAACGCGGCGGAGCCGATGCGGTTGGTGGAGTTTGAGATGCGTTCCGTCCAGGTCTCCGACGAGCAAATCGTCGACGAAGAGCTCCAGCCGCTTTCCGATATCGGGGATATCGTCCTGGGCGGTTGCCGGAAATATCCAGCCCGCCAGCGCGAGCGCAAGGAGGAGAAAAATCGAAACGCCATTCCCCAGCGGAGCAGCGGAGGAAATCGGGAGAATGGCGTGTTTGCGAGGCGATCAGCGGCGGATCAGTATGTCTCCACCGGCGAACGTTTCCCGTCTTCGACGGAGAGAATTTTGGCGCGCTCTTCTCCGAGGGTGTCGACCCGAAGGTCCCAGATTTGGGAATCGATTTCCTCGAACCTTTCCATAGACCAGTCGTAGGGCGCTTTCATTTTCGCCTTCGCCTTTTCAATGTGGGTCAGGGCATCGTGAATGATGGGATCGGGCAGAGTGGCGATCACTTCGGCCGCTTTCTCGACCAGCTCGACGCGGTGGCAGATCATGGCGAGATCATTGCCGGCTTCAATGCAGGCTTGAATCGTTTCTTCAAAGGTCACTTCGTTGAGAACCGCGCCCATGTCGAGATCATCGGTCATGACGAGCCCTTCGTAGGCAAGCTGGTTGCGGAGAAACTGGCCGATGATATTTTTGGAAAGCGAAGCAGGCCAGCGCGGACGATCCGCATCCCAGCACGGGTAGTGCGAATGGCAAGTCATGACGCTGTCGAGGTCGGGAAGAAGAGCACGGAAGGGACGAAGCTCGTTTTCTTCCATCTCCTCCAGCGTTTTCGTGATGACCGGAAGCTCGTGATGCGGATCCACTTCGGCAGAGGCGTAGCCGGGGAAGTGTTTTCCGCAGCTGAGGACCCCTTCTTTTCTCATGCCCATATTGAAACGCGTTGCATTGAGAATGACCTCGTCCGGTGTTTTTCCGTAGCAGCGTCCTTTGAGCGAGTTGTCGGCTTCGTCGTCAAAAGAAAGGTCGAGAACCGGACAAAGATCGAGATTGAATCCGAACATGCGAAGGACCTGCCCCGTCAGTTTCCCGTGATGCTCGATGAGATCGCGGTCGCCCTTTTCACGAAGTTGCTGGGCATTGGGTGGCTCGCTGCCAATGAGGCGGAGGCGGGAAACGCGACCGCCCTCCTGATCGATCGTGATGAAGGGCTCTATCTCGCTGAGGTCGCGCAGATCGTCGATGAGCTTTCGCAACTGATCCGGCGACTCGATATTTCGACCGAAGAGAATAAATCCTCCCGGCTGGAGTTTGCGAAATTTTTCCGCCGTTTCCGAATCGAGTTCCGTTCCCGGCACGCCGGTGAGAAGTAGTTGGCCAAGTCGCTTGCTTTCCTGCATGGGGGATGATCGGCGTTGGGCGCCAAAGTTTCAATGTTCAACTTTCAACGTGGAACGTTCGCGCGCAGCGCGTTCACGAAATCCGATCCGTTCCCATGTAGGGTTGCAACGATTCGGGAATGAGAATCGATCCGTCTTCCTGCTGATGCGTTTCGATGAAGGCGACATAGAGGCGCGGCAGCGCAGTGCCGGAACCATTCAGGGTGTGACAGAATCGGTTTTTTCCGTCCTCGTCTTTGAAGCGCAACTTCATACGGCGAGCCTGGTAGTCTTCGAAATTTGAACAACTCGATACTTCGAGGTAGCCGCCGTGACCGGGCGCCCAGACTTCGATGTCATAGGTCTTCGCGGAGCTGAATCCGACGTCGCCAGTGCAGAGTTCGATCGTTCGATAGTGAAGGCCTAGCAGCTGCAGCACTTTCTCCGCCTCCTGCGTCAGCGTTTCGAGCTGCTCGTAGGATTTTTCGGGGTGAACGATGTTGACCAGCTCCACTTTATCAAACTGATGCATGCGTATCATTCCCCGGCTTTCGCGGCCGGCTGATCCTGCCTCGCGACGAAAGCAGGGAGTGCAGGCTGTCGTCTTGATCGGAAACGCAGGGTCCTGGAGCAACTCTTCCCGGTAGAGGTTTGTCACGGGGACCTCGGCAGTCGGAGCGAGAAACATCGCTCCTTCCTCGAGTCCATACATGTCGTCCTCGAATTTGGGAAGCTGCCCCGTTCCGAACATGCAATCGCGATTGATGATGAAGGGCGGCGAAACCTCTTTGTAGCCGTGCTTGCTGGTGTGGAGGTTGAGCAGAAACTGAATCAAGGCACGCTGCAATTTCGCCCCGGCACCGGTGAAGGTTACGAAGCCGCTTCCGCTGATCTTGGCAGCAAGTTCGAAATCAAAGAGGCCGAGGTTCGCGCCGATTTCGACGTGGTCTTTGGGCTTGAATGAGAAATCAGGTTGTTCCCCCCACTCACGAATCGTGGGGTTCGCTGTTTCATCTTCTCCAACCGGGCACTCCGGATGCGGCATGTTGGGGACCTGGAGCAGGAGATCCTGCTGACGGGTCTCGGCTGCATCAACTTCTTCCCCGATTTCCTTAATCCGCTCTCCGATCTGGCGAACCTGCGCTTCGATTTCGCTACTGTCTTTTCCGTCTCGCTTGAGCGCACCAATTTCCTTGGAAATGCGGTTCCGGTCAGCCTGAAGCTGCTGCTTCTCCGTCTCGCCGGACCGACGATTCTCGTCACAGACCAGAATTTCATCGATTAATTCCCATGCATCACCGCCACGCGTTTTGACACGTGCTTTGATGGCTTCGGGATCCTCGCGGAGTAGTCGGATGTCCAGCATGGGGGATTGTAACGCAGCACCCCGAAGCGTCAAACGGCCGTGTCGCAAGACTGTCTGCCAAAAGGCTGTTCACATAAAACTGAAAATATGGGCTGTGTTACTTGCCCGCTCCGCTCACGATGTTGGGTGATGTCGGTCAGAATACCACAGGGCGGCTTTACTCATTCGGTCATGAAGGAAACAGCTCCGGCCGCCCGGCTCATTCCCTGGCTCGCGCCTACTTCTAATCCATCCTGACTCAAAATTTTCACGAACAGACTGTTAGCAAACAGTCTACGCAAGCAATTCGTTCAGCACTTTCGCAGTGTGGGGATTGTCCACTTTCGGATCACCATTCTGCTTGGCGTAGCGCTTCAACTGCTTGGCGAGTTTCATCGCGATGGGTCGTTCCTCCGGGTCCTCGATGGCATTGACGAGTTCGTCCGGATCCTTTTCCAGATTCAAAAGCCAGGCGTCGTCTTGATCGGAAAGAATCAGCTTGTGAGTCGGCGTCACCGCTGCGATCCATCCGGTCGTGGCCTCGGGACTGTTTGTCGTCCCCCGCATGAAGGTCACATCCTGTCCCTCGAGTTTTCCACCGGCAAAGACAGAACTGAGATCCCGTCCCTGCTCTTTTCCGGAGGGCTCTGCTCCGGCCATCGCGAGAATGGTCGGCATGAAATCCGTTGTGTTCATCGCGTGATCAATGCGCGCTCCCGCAGGGATCGACTTGGGCCAGCGAATCACGAAAGGTACTTTGCCCGATGCCTCCATCGGGACGCCTTTGTTCTGTCGACGGTGCTCACCGCGCATGTCACCGTGGTCGGCAGTGAAAATGAGAATCGTGTTGTCGTAGAGATCGCGCTCTTTCAGAGCTGCAATGAGTTTCCCGACGTTGTCGTCGATGCACTTCATCATCCCGTGATACTGCGCCATTTTCCACTGACATCGGTTTTGCGGTTTCGCCCAGCTCGGCGCCGTCCCAGCATCCTTGTCGTAAGTTCGCGGCTTTTGCACAAGCGAATCATCGAACATCGTATCGTAGGGAGCCCTCACCGTATCGGGTCCATGCGGATCCGGGATACTGACCATGTAGGCAAAGGGCTTGTCTTTGTTTTCTTCTACGAATTCGATCGTTCGATCGGTGAGCCAGTCGGTCGCGAAGCTCTCTTCGTCCGCCCCTTTTACCGAGTAGGAAGGCTTGCCTTTGTTATCTCGCGCTTTCACCCGGGGGCCATCTGGAGCCAGTTCGAGTTGCTTCCAGTGTCCCCGATTGAACATGTAGCGATTGTCCTCGAATCCAAATTTCCGCTCTGGCTCCCACTGCGGTTTTCCATTTCCATCGAGGTGCCATTTCCCGGCGTAGCCGGTCGCGTATCCCACTTTGCCAAGCTGGTGAGCGAAGGTGACGACGCCATCATCGAGATGGGCATTGTTGTTCGTCACCGGCGTGTTTTGCGGATAGCAGCCGGAAACGAGAGAGGACCGCGACGGCGAACAGACAGGAGTCGCGGCATAGAATTTCGTGCAGATCGCTCCTTCTTTGGCGAGCGAATCGATGTGCGGCGTTTCGCAAACGGCATCCGGTCCCCACATGAATGCTTGCTCGGGAGAGAGCGTGTCGCGGTAGCAACCGATCGTCCGAAAATTCAATTCATCGCAGTGAACAACGATCAAATTCGGTGGGCGCTCTTCGGCAGCACGGGTCGAGATGGCGGCCACGGAGGCGGCCGCGGTGGTGGCTTGGATAAAGCGACGTCGTTTCATGAGTTATTAGACAGGAAAAGGTTCCGCTGACTCTAAGCAATCGAGTTCTTTCCAGGGAAGCTGTTTTTTGCCATGCTCACGGCATGAGTTCGTCTCCTCTCGACCGTCGCCGCTTCGCCAAGCGCATCGCCGCTGGTGCGACCGCATTTTCTGCCGGGTTTACCGGGGCACCCGGGCTTGCGGGAGCGCAGGAAAAAGTGAATCCGGAAAACCGCCCCAAGCCCGCGCCGCCCCGTCGGGGAAACGCGGAAGGGCAGGTCTTCGGAACGAACGAGCGCATGCACGTTCGCACCTCAGGCAAGCTGAAGGGAGACTGGTTCACCGAAGATGCGCGCGATATTCCGCTGGCGGGCAACTATGACGTTATCGTTTGCGGAGGAGGACCTGCCGGCTTTGCCGCTGCGCTGGCCGCAGCACGGAGTGGCGCAAAAACCATGCTCATCGAAGTGCATGGATGTATCGGTGGAATCTGGACGGCGGGAATGTTGTCCTGGATTCTCGACGGAGTTAACAAGCCCGGTATCATGAGCGAGGTGGCTGGGCGTATCGAATCCGATTCCGTGGGCCGACGAGTCAAACACGCCTGGGTCTATCACCCCGAGCCGATGAAACTCCTACTCGAGGACATGCTGCTGGAGGCCGGAGTCGACATTCGACTTTTCACCCGTGTCGTCGGTGCCGTGCCGGATGACTCGGGCCGTCTCTCGACAGTCCTGACCGAATCCAAAACGGGTCGCGAAGTCTGGACCGCAAATTCCTTTATCGACGCCACCGGGGACGGTGATCTCGCTGCGCAAGCAGGATGTGGATTCGATTTCGGTCGACCCGGTGATGGTATCACCCAGCCGTTTTCCCTGATGGCTCTTTTTCATGGAGCAAAAACGGACGAAATCGCTCCCTTTGTGAATCACGTCGCAGGCATGCGGGGTCTGGGACGCGGGAAGAGCAATTTTCTCGCCGAGCTCCGTTCCGCAGGGATCGATCCGAGTTATGGAGGTCCCTCGATTTTCGAAATTCACGATGGCCTCTACGCGATGATGGCGAATCATCAGTACAACGTTTCCGCCATCGACGCGACGGACGTGACGAAAGCGACCCTCGAAGCTCGTCGTGAGAATCACGCGATGATCAATGTGCTTAGGAAAAAAGGCGGCCCTTGGAAGAACGTGGAAATCCTCGCTACGGGGGAACAAATCGGAACGCGTGAAGGACGTCGCATCCACGGTCGGTATTCCGTCAGCGATGATGATTTGAAAAACGGAGCTCGCTTCGACGACGGAATCTGCCGCGTCACCTTTCCCATCGACGTCCACGCGACGGACCCGAAAAAAACAAAAGGGATCGAGAAGAAACCTTTCAAGTCTCAGCCCTACGATATTCCGCTGCGCTCCCTCATGGCCAAAGATGTGGACGGGCTCGTCCTCGCCGGTCGATGCATCAGCGGCGGTTTCATCGCGCACAGCAGCTACCGCGTCACCGGAAACGCCGTCGCGATGGGTGAGGCCGCCGGCGTCGTCTGCGCCGTTGCAGCGGAGAACAAGGTGCTACCACACGAAGTCCCTTTCGCCGAGCTAGGCGTGAAAGCCGTCGGATGAGGCAAGTCACCGGGTTGAGTCTATGAATTGCTGTACAAAATGTGCCGCATTTTCAAAATGGTTGCTACCATCGGCAGAGAAAATTACACCTACCGAGAAAGGAATGTCGACTTCAGTCGCCGAAGATACATGATGGCGGCAGCTAAAGCAGCCGGTCCTATGCTGGATCCGGATGCGGGACCTGATACCCTGTCAGGTTTCGCAAACAAGCGCGTCTGAAGTGGACTGCGTCTCGTTACCTCTGCGCAGGAAACTGCATCAACCATGAACTTTTCCAAACGACATGCCTGTTGGCTTGGGCCACTGATTGGATTTTTCGGATTTGTCAGCTACTTCCTCCTCTCGACGAAGTTCACCGTGCTTCGGGACTCCGCGATTCTGAATCTCGTCATCGTGTTACTTGCCGTAGTTCTGGCTTTGTCAGGGTTGGTGGCGCTCTGGAAACGCTCTTCGTGGAAAGGGAAAAGCCTCCACATCGCGGGAACTCTTGCGAGTGTCTCTTTCGCTGTGATGCTCTTCTGGTATGTCTTTGACCTGTCCTACCAGATGCCCGGGACTTCGGAGACGACCTTGGCCCTTGAAGAAGCCCCTGATTTCTCCCTCGCGTCTGCCACCGGCGATACCGTGAGCCTTTCTTCGTTTCGAGGGAAAAAGGTCGCCCTCTCTTTCTATCGAGGATTCTGGTGACCCTTCTGTGTTTCTGAGCTGCAAGGTTTGCAGTCACAAGAAGACGAACTTCGCGAAGCTGGCATCGAGCTGGTCGCGATCAGCGCCGACTCGACCGAGGACTTGAAGGAAAAGATGCTGCCCAAAGGTATTGCTTTTCCTCTTCTCGCTGACCCCGAACTCGCCGCTATCGACGCCTACGGTCTGCGGCATGTCGGAGGGAATCCCTTCGGCGGAGATATTTCCCGCCCTGCCGTTTTCCTAATTGATGAAGAAGGTCGAATTGTCGAAAAGATGCTCACCGAAAACTGGCGTGTTCGACCGACCCCGGAGATGATCCGGGAAAAATTCAGCGGCGAGGAGTAAACGGTGCCGCATCAACCTCTCCGTCGCTAATCGTTTTCTCTTCCCCGAGCAATTGGTGATTCAGAAAGGTAGTAACCGCTTCATTTACCGCCGGTCCGAAACCCTGGCCATGCCCTCCGCCTTTTACTGTCAGCAGAACGGTCGGGACACCGGCTTTCTCGAGAGCTTTTTCCAGCACAACCGATTGGGGGTATGGCACCAGCTTGTCATCTGTCCCGTGAACAATCAATGAGGGCTCATCGTCCGAGGAAACCCAGGTGACAGGGGAAGCGTTTTTTGCTTTGTTAGGATTTTCCAAGATCGGTCCGCCGACCAGTTTACTCTCCGGTGAATCCGGTGCCATGTGGTCCATGATGCTGGGGTGATCATTCATTGTCAGCAATTCAGACGGTCCAAAGAAATTCACCACGCAGGCAACCTCCGAGGAAACGTCCGGGTGCGGCCCGAGATCGCCCTCGAGGACTTCGACACCGTGAGAAACTCCTAACATAGCAACAAGGTGCCCTCCCGCCGATGTGCCCCAGGCTGCCATTCGATCGGGATCGATACCGAGATCTCCTGCGTTCGCCCGCAACCAGCGAATCGCCGCTTTGCAATCGTGAATCTGTGAAGGCCACTGCGCCTCATCCGAGAGTCGGTAGCCAATGGAAGCGGCGGCGTATTTTTTCGTCAGCAGGAATTCCCGAAGCCGGAAGAGGCCTGAACGCTTGTCCCCCTTTGCCCATCCTCCTCCGTGGATGAACACAACCAGAGGCAAGGGCTCAGCATCAGCAGCGCGGCCCTTTGGAAGAAAGAGATCCAGTTTCTGGCGGGGATTGTCGTTCCCGACGTAGTCGATGTCGGATCGTATTTCGACTGCCGCCTGAAACTCCGCCCTCGACTTTGCCAGGTTACCGGAGCCATTGCGTTTCGGCTGGTTTTCCTGCGCGGCGGCAGGAAAGGCAAAGACTGCGAGGAGAAGAAGGAAGGACGATTTGGTCATGGTGAAGAAACTACGGAAACGGGAAAAAGTTGCACCAAGACTAAGACGCAGCTGCCAGGAGTCGATGAGAATTCCTGCTTTCACATCGCGTCCTCGACAACATGGATCCCGGTTTTCGTGAAATGAAGGAATCGTTAGCAGAGTGTGCAGGTCTTTTTATGGATTGGGTTTTCTGGCGGCCGCCAATCTATAAACTTTTCTTCTTCGGAATCAGCCTCTTCCCTCTCTTTTCCAAATTCTGGAAGGAAAACCCCACGTATTTTGGTTGGCATGCTGGTTGAGTAGTCGGTGTGGAGTGCTGGTATGGAATTGCCGGTATCACGATGATGTTAGATACGATGATTCATCCCGAGCCGGGCACTTTTGCTTTCTATACACCATATATATTCGCAGCCGCGTGGATTCGAACGTCGTTTCGTTTGTGGCTCGGCAGCCCGATTCTCTAGCGCAAAGAGCTGATCGGGAAAATGCTCGGTCCGATTTTTGCGATGATGCTGTTATTCTCGTCAGGGACTTTCGTGCTCTCTACCATGCTCGAATACCTGTTCGTCTCTGGAACGGCGGATCCGGGGATCCCAAGCTCTCAGTGTTCCCGTGGATGCACATGCTCGTTCGGCACCTCCCGATTCGCCCTGCGGAAAAACCAGATCAAATAGGCAGCGAGCATGATGAGGAAGAATCCTGGCAACCAGTATAGGCTCTCGCGAAAGGCAGAGATGCTCTCTTCCCCTTCCTCTCGCAAGCCGGCGAGAAGAAGGGCATACATTCCGCTGACGACGCCAAAGCCGACATTGAGAGCGAGACCCCGGAAACTGAGCACGGTGGCGCGGCGACGGGAATCAACCTCGGCATTGAGATAGTTCGAGGTAAAGAAATTCAGGAGGCCCATTCCGAATCGGAAAAATATCGCGATCAGGACTCCCCAGATTGGAAACGCAAACGCCAGACCGATCAGCCCGATAATAGTCACAATAGAAACGATTGAGTAATTGTTGCGGATCGATCGATGCCTCACGAGCCACTCGGCGATTTTCGGAACAAAAATACCCACCCCCGCGAGGGCGGCTCCAATTGGCCCAAACCAGGCTACGGGTATATCGATGAGCCGATAGTATTCGGATGAGGAGGTAAGAAAGAGTCGCACGACGCTGTCATGAACAAGTGCAGCGAGAATGATCGCGTAGACAAAGGGCTTCTGGAGAATCCATTTTCCCACTTCGAAGATCTCTCCCCACATCGAGCAGCTCTCGTCGTGTCCAGAATCGCGCTCCGGTTCTCTCATGGCGAGACTGACAATCACCGCGCAGATAGCAGTGGCGAGGGTTAGATACACCGGGAAACGCAAAACGGTTTCTTTGTCGAAATTCCCTTCTCCGCCAAGGCATCCGATGACTCGATTGAGAAAAGCCGGATCGTAGACCGCGGCGCCGACTAACATTGCCACCACAAAGGCAAGTGAGGACAGGGTCATGAGCCGGGAAAGGACGCCCGGCCAGAGAATTTTCTGATCCTCCTCCGGAATCGAGTCGTAAGCGAGAGCTTCATCAGCACCGCTCGCGGCCGCTTCGGCCGCGCCAGAGAGAACGCGATTGATCACCCACACCCAGAATACAAGGGTGACATTTCCGAGCGGCACGAAAGCAATCAGCGCCATCTCCAGAACCATCAGAACCGAGGCGAGCACGACCATACGCTTTCTCCCAATGCGGTCAGCAAGCGCTCCCGACGGCACTTCCAGCAAAACAATCGACACTGCCCAGATCGCATTCAGGATTGCGAACTGCGGCATCGTCAGTCCGTAGTCCAGCTGAATCACCGCAAAGATCGGATAGTAAAACCGTGCATTGAACAGCAGCCGGAACGCGATGAAGAGATGGATATTGCGGTTCATGAATGAGAACTCATTGGCGCACCGATCGATCCGTGCACCAATCTGGGACGTTGGCCCCTCCCCCACCTGACTCGATAATGGGAGAATGTCACGAACCGGTTTTGTCAGGGATTATGGCAAAACTGGAACGGCATTTGAAAGAATGGCATTTTCTACTTACAGTAGCCGAGTATGACGTATCGCATTGCCTGCTCGATAGCCCTTTTTCTGGTGGTAGTTTTGCCAGGCTGCCGAACAATAGAAAACGAGGAAGCTCAAAATACCTTTGATCAGGCCGCATTCGCCAGTGCTGATACCGACGGAAATGGTCGACTCACGGAACATGAACTAGCTCTCCACAAACATCGCGAAGCTCTTGCCGAGTTTGATCTCGACAACGACAACCACATTTCCGCAGCTGAATGGGCAGCGGCTCGTCCCGGTGCCGATGAGCAGGATGAACACTTCAACAAGCTGGACAAAAACTCCGACGGAACAGTCAGCGAACAGGAAAGCGTTCTCTTCATCACCGAGCATATTTCGTTCGGAGACATGTTCAAAAAGTATGACGCGAACGGTGACTACCACCTCCACTGGGAAGAGATCGACGAAGGCGCCCCCATCGAGATGAACATCACCCTGTTCTCCCTCCATCCCGATTCCTGACAGTCATCAGGAGATAGAGCGATATCCCCACGCCGAGTTCCAGTCTTTTCCGGAAAACGGTCACTGGATTTTTCACGAAGCGGGTGCCGAACGCATCTACGAAGCCATCGATATCTGGCTTTCGGCATCTTTTGGAACTCCGGGGAGTTGGGTCAATGAATTGCATCATTCTCCCAGTGGAATTTCCGAATCTGATTCCTCGCCGCAATTTTCTGCGCAACACACTTCTGAGCACCAGAGCGCGATGGACAACCCCAGACCTATTCACGGAAGCACTGAGAAAAATGCCAAGGTGGACGGAGAATCCCATTTATCTCGATAGGATTCTAACCGCTCCCGCTATTGAAGGACGATCGGCCTAATGCTGCGAGACTGGGCCTGTTCTTTGAGGCTATTTGATTTCAAAGATCGCCTCAATCTCGACGGCTACTCCCGTGGGAAGCGCCGCAAAACCAATCGCACTGCGTGCGTGGTATCCATCACCGTCCTTGCCATAGAGTTCGTGCAGCAGATCGGAAGCCCCGTTGATGACGAGATGCTGATCGGTAAAGGTCTGGTCCGAATAAACACAGCCGAGCAACTTGATCACGCGCAGACCGTCGAGAGTTCCGTGAGTGTCGTGAATCGATCGGAGAATCTTTTCGCAGCAGTCGCGGGCGGCATCGTATCCCTCGTCAACCGAGACACCCTTTCCAAGAATCCCCTTCTTATCGCTGACGTGACCGGAGGTGATGAGTTGATTTCCGCTGCGAATGCAGAGATTCAGGTATCCCTTCTCCTGAGGAGAAAGATCAATTCCGAGTTCCTTGGCTTTTTCCGTTACTGACATGTGAAAGTTGTAGCCAGACTTGTCGAATAAACACAAGTGGCAAATACGGCATATTCCGCCCAAACCGAGAAAAACTCCGTGACCCTCACTCCTCCTCAACCCGCTTCAGTAAAATCTGCAGCGCTCCGCCCGAGCACCAGATTTCAAAAAGCAGACACACCAAGGAGACGCCCATCAAGACAAGAGCTATTACAAAAAGCACATTCCCGACTCCGGTGCATTCAAATGCCACGGTGACCATCGTCAGTACACAAAGTAGCAAACTCGCGGCTCCCATCAGCTGCATCCAACGGATCAACACGAGACGCTTTCGCAGGTTGTCGATCTGGGCGCGCAAGGCCTCGTCCCGCAATTCGATCCAGTCGCGATGCAGGGTCCGCACCAGGGCCGCGAGATGGAGAAAGCGATTCGTGTAGGCAAGAAAGAGCAGGCTCACTGCAGGAAACAGCAGCGCTGGCGTGGCAATTTCGAGATTCATGCCGTCACGAGACTCTCCTCCGTTCGCAAAACACCATCATCGAGAATCTTGGCACGTAGTCCGCCTTTTCCGCGCAGTGCATCTTCAGCACCTTCGCCGAAAGCCTGATCCATCCAGAAGCAGGGCGACGCCTCCTCCGTTCCGAGAAAACGCACCCCCTGGATTTCGAATTCCTTTCCGATCAATTCATTCAGATTCTGCCCTTCGACGATGACGTTTCTTCGATAGGTATCCGGGCCCTTGTCATCGACGCCGAATTTTTCGCACAGCATTTGATGGGTTTCGTTTTCGAAAAACGTGATCTGGCCCTTGTAGTCTTCCTTGTAATCAAAGAAGCGATCGCCCGAGATGCCCTTTCCAGCGACACATTCGATCTCATTCACATCGATGATTGGGTTCTCACCGGGAGGTTTTCCGAAGTGCCCGTAGTAGTTGTGTCCGGGGGAAATATAGAGATGTAAAACTTTCACAAGATAGGTTACGTCGCAATTTCCCCGCTGGCAATTCGCGCGGAGGCGGATACGGTCCCGCAGACTCAATCTCAATTCGATTCATGGCCAAAGGACCCAAGAACGCAATCTCGCCCACCCGGGAAGAAAATTTCCCGGAATGGTATCAACAAGTGGTGAAGGCAGCCGACCTAGCCGAAAACGCCCAGGATGTCCGGGGGTGCATGGTCATAAAGCCGTGGGGCTACGGTCTCTGGGAAAACATCCAGCAGCAGCTCGATCGGATGTTCAAAGACACCGGGCACAAGAATGCCTATTTCCCTCTCCTCATCCCGGTAAGCTATCTCGCCGAAGAGGCGGAGCACGTCGAGGGATTCGCACCGGAGTGTGCCGTCGTTACCCATCACCGTCTCGAAATGAAGGACGGGAAAATGGTTCCCTCCGGCGAGCTGCCCGAGCCCTACGTGATTCGTCCGACATCGGAAACCATCATTGGCGCCGCCTTCGCCCGCTGGGTGCAAAGCTATCGTGATCTTCCTCTGCTCATCAATCAATGGGCCAACGTAATGCGTTGGGAGATGCGCCCCCGCCTCTTTCTCCGCACCGCCGAGTTTCTCTGGCAGGAAGGACACACAGCTCACGAGACCGCCGAGGAAGCGATGGAGGAAACGAAAAAGATGCACGAGGTCTACGAGACTTTTCTCACCGAGCATCTTGCTGTTCCTGTCATCGCTGGAGAAAAAACGGAAGCAGAACGTTTCCCCGGTGCTGATAACACTTTCACCGTCGAAGCCATCGTGCAGGATCGGAAAGCGATTCAGGCAGGCACGTCGCACTTTCTCGGGCAGAATTTTTCCAAAGCTGCCGGAATCGAATTTGAAAGCCGCGGCGAAGGCCTCCAGCACGCCTGGACGACAAGCTGGGGCGTCAGCACTCGTCTGATTGGAACACTGCTAATGGCGCATTCCGACGATGACGGATTGATTCTGCCGCCACGTATCGCGCCGACTCAGGTCATGATCATTCCCATCACGCCGAAGCCGGAGCACGAGGAGTCTGTCTTCGAAGCATGCGAAAAGCTCGCCGCGGAACTTCGCGCTCAGTCCTTCCACGGCCAGCCCGTCAACGTCGAAATCGACAAGCGCGATCTTGGTGGTGGCGTCAAGACCTGGGAATGGATCAAAAAAGGAGTGCCTGTCAGGATTGAAATCGGTCCTCGTGATCTCGAGAAAGGTTCAGTTGCTCAGACTCGTCGTGACAGGGGGCCGAAGGACAAAGATTTCATCCCCACGGCGGAAGCTGTCTCGGGAATTGTCGAGACCCTGCAATCCATCCAAGACAACCTTCTCAAGCGCGCTCGCGACTTCCGAAACGAGCATACCGTCGAGATTGCAACGATGGATGAATTCCGCGCTTTCTTCACACCGGAGAACAAGGACCAACCCGAAATCCACGGTGGCTTCGCCCTCGTGCACTGGGCTGGTGGCGTGGAGGACGAGGAAGCTTTGCAACAGGAGCTGAAGGTAACAGTTCGCTGTATCCCAAAAGATGAGAAACTGCGCGGTAGCGCAGGAACTTGCATTTACACCGGGAAACCTGCCGAAGGCCGCGTGATTTTTGCGAAGAGTTACTGATCGGATTTCTCTCTCTTTTTCGAAAAGAGCCACTTCCAGACGTCTTCCTCAGAATCGCAGACATCCGAGGAGACGGCCGTGGAGAAGTTCAGATCCATCCCGTCGCCCTCGTAAACAAATGCGAATGCATTCGCTCCATGCCCAACTCCGCCAAGAGTCGTGAATTTCATATTGCCTCCCACTTCTTTGATTCGATCGAAGACGGCCTCGGTGAGTTCAGGGATCACAGTGGTATCCTGATCACCGTGAAAGGCCCAGACCGGGACGTGTTTGAATTTCGCGGGATCGTGCCACGGAGATAATCCACCGGCACTGGGTATCGCAGCAGCAAAACGATCCGGTTGCATCGCGAGACACTCAAAACTTCCAAAGCCACCCATGGAATGGCCGAGGACATAAACGCGATCGGTGTCGATGGGCTGCTTTTCCGCAAGGTCATCGAGCAGGGCAAAGACCGTGCCCAGATTTCCCCCGCGGTTCGCCTCCACAAACCCAAGGCGGCGCTCGACCACCTTCTGCCAGACTTTGGGAAAACTCGCGACCAACTCGTCGGTGACCTCGGGTTCTGAGCCTTTGACCCGCCAAGCTCCAACGGATTGCGGAGCGACTACGAAGCAGGGATTCTCCGATTGGAATTCTGGCTCTGTCAGGATTCCATTCCAGAACTTGAGGTTCTTCCGGTTGTCGCTTCCCTTCCCTCCCGCTCCATGAAGACTGAGGACGAGGGGGTAGCGTTCGCCCTCTTTTACTTCCGGGGTAAAGAGGCGAAACAAAAGACCATCGAATTCCCGAGCCTCGAATATTTCCATGAGCTCCGCTTCGGTATATCGCTTGCTGGAAGGTTTGGGGCCTTGCCGAGCCGCAGCTTTGCTTTTCCCCTTCTTCTGCATTTGAGCCCGAAACGTATCAGCCTCTTCGCGCGTGAGGGTTCCGTCCTTGTTGAGATCACCCTCGGGAAAACGCGCCAGAATTTTCTGCAACCGCGGATCAGTCGTTTCACCGTAGGAAAGGCTCACTGACGCGAGTAGGAAGAAAAGGACGAGCACTCTCATGCCTGGTTAAACTCCAGAAGGGCGGCGATGTTTCCCCGGGGCGCCTTCATTGCGCGAAGAAATTCCATTCCCTCGCAGTCTCGTTTCGTGATAGAGCCAAGGGATGAAACGACGAGCCACTATTCTACTTTTCGTCACTCTCGGACTGACTGCTTCCCTGTTTTCGCAGGAGGAAACAAAGCTCCCTGCCAAAGAAAATTTTCATCTCTACCTGCTAGTAGGTCAGTCCAACATGGCCGGGCGCGGCAAGGTTACGGAGACAGACAAAAAACCTCACCAACGCGTTCTCATGCTCACGAAGGGCAAGGAGTGGGCGCCTGCGGTAGATCCTCTTCACTTTGATAAACCCATTGCCGGGGTCGGCCTCGGGCGCACCTTTGGAATGGAAATGGCAAAGGACAATCCTGACGTCACGATCGGCCTGATACCCTGCGCGGTGGGCGGGTCTCCCATCCTCGCATGGGAGCCGGGCGGATACCATCTATCGACAAAAACGCACCCATGGGATGACATGCTGCCCCGGGCAAAGGCGGCGATGGAGGTGGGCACGCTGAAAGGGATTCTCTGGCACCAGGGCGAGTCCGATTCCAAGGAAGATCTCGCTCCGAAATATGAAGAGCGATTGCATGCTCTCGTGGCCCGCTTTCGCAAAGAGTTGAAGTCGCCGGAGGTCCCCTTCATCGCCGGACAAATGGGAAACTGGCCCGAGCGCCCGTGGGACAAATGGAAGAAAATGGTCGACGCAGGGCACCAGGCTCTCCCCGACAAAATCACTAACGCCGCATTCGTCGGTGCCGACGGCCTGCAGCATCGAGACAAAGTGCATTTCGATCGGGCTTCCTACATTGCATTCGGGAAGCGCTATGCGGAGGCGTATCGCAAATTGCGAAAGTGAGTAGCTGCATTTGGAAAAATGTAGACCCGAAATCGGTGGAAGAAGAGCAGGTCGACTGCATCGAAATTTTTCCAAATTCCGCTACAAGCTATGCTTTCCAACAGGGTTAAGTCCGTGACCTCACCCTGTTGAATCGTTCACCTAACAGGGCTAAGCCACCCTCACCGCCAATCCTCCAACTGCAATTCCTCTGGCAAATCGAGATGCCTCTTTGCGGCGACGCCGGGAAATCGGAAGGGCGACAACTCCTCCGCCGTGCGGGGTTGGCTGAGAATGCGCGGAACGCGGAGCGGAATCGGAATGGTTGGTTTTTTTGGTTTGTCAGGATCAATCAGTTCTTTTACCGGTGCCGTAGCGACCTCCTCGTTTTTGTATACGGCAAGGTCCTGGTGATATTGGCGGAGTTGCTCGTTGTATGCTGAGATCTGCTCATTTACGGCTGTGCTGTATTCGTTGTAGGCGGCACGATGAGATTTCAGGTAGCGGCTCGCATCCCAATGGTAGGTGGCAACTTCGAAGAGAAATTTTCGGAAGTTTTCTTCCTGCCCCGTTTCGATGAGGTGATTCACGAGCAGCAGAGAAGAGAGGTAATGAGACATTTGGTGCCGCATCATTTCGACGAGATCCGAACTCCCGACCGGTGCAGGCAGGCTCTCCGAAGGTTTCGGAACGATTCCGCCACTTTCCGGCGAGGGGGGCACTTCGGAAATGGAGCGAAAGACGGGTGGCTTAAGCGGCGGAATCTCGATCGGGATTTCCTCCAGTTCCGGTTCGCCCATGAAGCTTTGAAAGGTGAGTAAAACCAATTCTTCGGGAGGAATCATGGCAATACCCTCCGGGAAATCCCGCATCGCAGATCGGATTTCTTTTTGTATTCCTGCTTTCCGTCGCGATATCTCCAGGACACCCTTTTCTGCATCGAAAGGAACCATTGCCATGTATTCGGCAAAGCCTTCGAGAAACCAGATCGGCGCACGATTCAACCACTGGTGAGTCAGGGCGTGTGTCGTTTCGTGAATGAGGACGTGAGGGCTGAAAGTATATTTTTCGCTGGTAAGGCCCGTCATTTCCAACGGCACAAGGATGACTCTGTCCTTCGACAGGTAGGTGCCTCCGGACTCCTTGCGACCGCCTGCTGCGTTGTAATCCTCCATGCGGTAGAAAAGACGGACCCAAAATCGCTGATCGATTGGTTTCGCAACAGCGAGACCGAGCGGGTCAGCTTCCATCGCCTTGTAGGTGGCTTCGAAAACTTTGCAAAGATGACGCATCGTACTCTTCGGTATCGGCACGTCGGATTCGAGTCGAAAGTGCTTCGTTTCATGAAACGACTTCGGGCCATCGATGAATTCCCCTCGTATGTCCGCTTCGTTGACCGGCTCCGGCTCTTTCCCGGCCACGTAATTGAGATCGAAAAATTCGGAGACCGCCTGCCACTCATCAATGAAGCGCTTGTCATCTTCCTGAAATCGAAAAAACGGAACGTTTACGCTGGTTCCGTCCGTCTGTTTGATCGCTACAGAAAACTGGCGAATTTCCGTGATTTCACCCTCAAGGTGCTTGCCGTCGGTTGACGTCCAGATGCGTGTGGAATTCCAATCCAC
>Ga0255752_10002110_pt1 | contig 22404 bp, 30 predicted proteins | sample 011ome_25_FD_179952 | JGI IMG/M metagenome (GOLD analysis project Ga0255752, IMG submission 179952) | Coastal salt marsh microbial communities from the Groves Creek Marsh, Skidaway Island, Georgia - 011512CT metaG (version 2) | ecosystem: Environmental > Aquatic > Marine > Intertidal zone >... | reverse complement strand
GCGGAAACAGTCCCGCCGATAATATCCGAAGCAACACCCGCCCCGTAGTCTACCACATCCGAGAATTGTCCCTCGGGCAATGAAAGAGGAGTCGTCTGTGGGTCAAAACTGTCCGCACGTTCGTCAGCCAAAAGCAGCCTTTGCACTTCTTGCTGACCAAGGTTCAAGGTGCTCGGATCAGCAAACCGAACGTCCTCTGGTCGTTGATCAACAGGAACAACAGGTTGCTCAAGGACACTGACATCGTTTGGAAACACATCAGGCTTGGCTTCACCCACACCAATGTTCCCTACAAACTTAGCCTCTTCCATCGCTACCTGTTCAGGAGTCATTACTATTTCATCAGAGGACACGCCTTGTGAAGACAACGGTAAGTTAGGATCAAACACGTCTTCAACAACTTGACCCTGATTGGCTCTTGCTTGCATCACGCGCTCGGCGTTAGCAACAATGGCCCGTGGATCAAGGCTATTGATGTATTCCTGCAAAGTCTTGTTACTGCGCTCCGCCATTAACTGCGTTACGTTATCGGTTGCAAGGATTGCTTTCTGCGCGGCTAATGGATCTGCCTCAACAGACGCAGCAGTAGCTGCGGTTTGCGCTTCGTTTGTTGGAACAAAACCCCTGTCTGTTTGTGTTGGAACAGCTTCGTTTGTTTCAGGAGTACCAGCCAGTCTCCGCCTGTTTGCCATCGCCTCTTCTTGCGTCATCGTGGGTTCAGAAAAGAAAGTGTTTCTTTCCAGTTGAGATCGAGAAGGGGAACGACCATATGGATTTACAATCTCTGAAGCGATATCCCTTAAAATATCTCTTCCGAAAACTTGCTCCGCTTGCGCCATGTGTCTAAACAAGAACGACGAGGGATCTAACTCGTTGTTAAGATACGCTTCAACTAAGTTTCCTCCACCCCGAGGTCCTATCTTATCACTATACGTTCTATTCATTTCAAGGATTTGACTTACAAACTTTGAAATGTCGTCAGGGTTTGCAGTAACTTCGCCGCCAGGTGCAAACTTCTGCACCTCGTTCATAAGCTCCCCCGAGGAAGCCATGATGCCACCCATTTCGCTTAAACGTTTCCGTGCGTCCCGATTTGCAAAGAGCTTTCTGTTTTCGACTTTCATAATAACTCCTTACCGTGTTGCGCGGTACATTCCATACAAGCCGCCAGCCAGACCGCCAAGTTGCGAAATGGTGCTTGGGGCTGGAGTAGTAGTTTGCGAGTACGTTGACTGACCAATAGGCATACCTTGGAAAATGTCTGAGTAAAAACCCAACTCCTGCATCGGACGTTGGTACTGAGCCATCTGGTTTCCGTATTGGGCGTCCAGTTCTGCCTGACGTTGCTGCTGCTCTTGTGCGCCGACGGACAGAAGTGTGTTGACGTCGTTGAGGTTGAGGCCCTGTTGCGCCTCTCCAAGCTGCGCTTGCTGCATACCCAAGGACCCCAGTCCCTGACCCACGCCTGCAATACCTTGGCCCAACTGTCCGTACTGACCTGCAATCGCGCCCATCTGCCCTGCGCTTGCCAATCCCATTTGACCAAACTGCTGACCCATCTGACCAACCTGTGCGCCGAGACCCGCTGCTTGACCAGCCGCTTGCCTTGAGGCTTGTGCCCCTGCCAATCCCATTTGTCCTGCGGACTGTGCACCCTGCATGCCCATCTGCGCACCTTGCATCTGAGCTTGACCCGCTGCCTGTGCGCCTTGCATACCTTGTTGTATACCTGCCAGTCCAAGCTGTGTAGCTTGACCCGCTATGTTGGCTCCTGCTTGCGTACCTTGTTGTGCCGCTTGACCCGCTGCTTGTGCTGCCTGCATACCCGCCTGAGTTGCTTGTAATCCTGTTGCTGCGCCAGCTTGACCAAGCTGACCAGTAAGTCCCGCTGCCTGTTGCTGACGGCCTTTGGCAGACTCATACGCTGCTTGCGCTCGTTGCGCTGCGCTTTCATATCCCGCCTGACGGAGTCCCGCCGCTGTCTTGGCCTGCTGCTCTATAACGTTACGCCCAATTTCGGCTGCTTGTACACCCTGACGCGCTCCACCAAATGCACCCGCACCTACCGCAGTTGCATCCATCTGGTTTCTTTGTATCGCACCAGCCCGTGCTACGTCCTGCATAGCCGCATCAATAACAGACTGCTCATACGGGTTCATGTAATCCTGTATCGCAGACGGATCGAACTCAGCCGCTGAACCCCGCAACCCTGCAATGCCAGCCTGTGCCGCAGTCAAACCATACTGACCAATCTCATCCGCCGCACTACCAGCCTGTAAAATGTTTCTCGCTGTGGTTTGACCTTGCTGCTCCATGCGTGTGCCATACTCTGGCAACGCTCGTAGTGCAGTCAGACCAACCTCTTCCGCTTTACGACCACTGCTTAAAATATTGCCTGCGGTTTCTTCTCCTGTTCGAGCACCCGCTGTTGCTGCATCAGTTATGCCACGTACCGCACCCGCTGCGGCAAGCTCCCCACGAGCACCCGCTGCCTGTACATCTGGAATTGCTGCTTGCATCTGCTGAACAGCATAGTCACGATATGGAACCGCGCCTGTATACGCATCGGTAACCATAGTCTGTGCAGCCGCCAGTGGATTGTACCCTTCCTGCATAGTCTGCAATGCAGTACCAAGGCCCGTGACCCCCGCACCAACGGTTCCCGCACCCGCTTGTAGCATAGGTAAATAGGAACCAACGCCAGAAGCAGCGAGTTGCCCCGCTTGCGTTTGCAGTGGGGTACGCCCAGCAACTTGTAGTTGGGCAGGTGTAAGAGCGGCAAGTTGAGCGTCAGTTAGTTGTCCAGAACGCGCCTCGTATTGGCGCATAGCTTCGTCGAGAATCCCTGTATAGTTGGGATCCGCCGTAGCCATGTAGTTTTTCATCCACTCTGGGATATCCTGTACGGCGATTTGTGTGTTTGTTTCTGTCATTATGCCCTCTCAAACTCGCGCATCATCGCGTACATTTTAGCTGCGCCCTTTTCTCTATCTCCGTTACCCGCCCCTTTTACAGCGCGTTCAGTCATAACGAACTCGCCATCAGATAATGCTGCCTCTTGTACAGGTTGTCCGTCTTGATAAATCTGCGCAGGTATAGAATCACTGCGCCCTGTTCCTGGCCCTTCGATATAGCCACCCATGGCATATCCCACGGACCGAGGAGGAAGACCCTCTGGATATTCAAACCCGTGTTTCTGCCTAAACATTTCTTCGTATTCGTCTCGTGCTTCTGGTGTGCTGAACCTACGACCCGTATACCGATCTACATATAACTCTTTGAAATCGCCTTTTGGTTTGGTTAACTCTTCTACTGCACCAAGGGCCGTGAGCCCCCCGTAGAGCATCAAGGGGTTGCCACCAAGAACCTGACTCATGATTCCTTTTCCAGCAGCGTTTTGAGCACCCTGTGTTGCAAGGTTAGTTGCGACTTCTTTTGTCAACTGTGCACCAACAGCTTGCTGTATAGGGGCACCAGCAGCACCAACAGATGCACCAAGTGGATTGATGCCTGCGGAACCCAACAGCGATGTAATACCTGAACCAAAGCCAGAAGTTTGAATAGCTGGACCAAAGAACTTGGCTCCTACTCCAGCAATTAACGCGTCTTTGATGGCGTCCTTTGGTTTCTTTTTGTCAATAATTAAGCCGCCCAAGCCAGAGCCGATTGCGGAGGCTATCGCTCCACCACCTGGAATAAGTAATCCAGCTAAACCACCAAGTATAGAACCAAGGCTCATCAGGCTTCCCCTCTAATAGCTTCAGGCGCAGTCACAGTAATTGTGGTGCTACGTTTTTCTGCGCCTGTCCAAGACTGTCCGCAATCTGGACAGTTCCCATCGGGGTAGCTTGCGACTTCTTCTGGCGTGTCAACTGCGTTGTCACAGTTTACACAATGCACTGTATCAGAACTTGACGAAGGTTTCCAGCGTGACCCGTCGGGCATAGTTATAATTGTATCGGTCATGGTGTACTCACTGTTACTGATCCAACAGCGCCCGTAGCCTGAGATCCACGAACGTATGGAGAATGCGCTAATGGCACTCTAACATATCCATCATGGTTAAAGATAGCCCCTGGCTCTAAACCGCTGTCGTCGGTTTGTAAATTGGTGAATACGGCAAAAGTGTTTCGTCCTTCACCTGGGTTTTGCATCTGCTCCAGATAAACAGAAAAAGATCGAACCACTTCTGCAATGTATTGCTGGTTGTAGTCTGGAGGCGCAACTGGAAAGAAAGGAAGATTTAGGTTTCGAGACATTACCGCATCCCGTCAGGCTGCACTTCTACTCTCGGAGAACCTAGTCTCCATCCTACACCTGCATCTGTTGTTTCTATTTTAAACGCAAACGAGCGACCACGCAGCCGAACGTTAACCTGATTAGTCCACTGTTCCACAGGAACTGACGCTGTTTTACTAACCGTCTTACTGTTAGTTTGCAGGTATTCGCCACCTGGATAATTTCGCGCTTGAAGCGTCATCGTAGCCGACGGCGTCACCGCTGTACTATCACGGAACGTCAAATCTGGTATCAACTTGCGTAGGAACACAAAGTTGTCCCCTTCTCCGAGCGACATCTGACTGCTTTCGATAAACGACGTAATCGCCGTGGCAGGAGAAGTCGATCCGTCATCAAACCCACGCTCGTGGAAATACAAGGCGTGGTCTGTGCTTGCTGCAATGGGGAAGTTCTCAACTCCACGATCCAACCAAACAGTCCGATTCAAAGATCCATAGTACCAAATCTGCTGCTGGTAGTTGTACACAACATACTTGTCGCACTCTGTGCTCGAAGCCGAAGGATAAAACCACCAAATCTCAGAAAAGGCTGTGTTGGTGGACGCCGTTACTTTCTCAAGCTGGTCAGTGTTGATGTCGCTAAATATAAAGTCCCGCACCGTACACGGCAACCGCTGCACGGCACCGCCATATACATAGAACTCTTCTGCACCCATCCAGTACACCTGATCCTCGATTGCAATAGCGGCTAACGGACCAGCAATCGTGATGTTTTCCGACACCGTGTTTATGCCAAAGGTAAACGGTGGCCCAAGAAACTGCATTGCGTGAAGCGATACGTCGGTAAACACCAGAACCTGTTGCCGCGTCTCGATAGCCGTAACAATCTCGGACCCAGAACCGAGGCGCAAATCCCCAGCAGTATTAGTAGCCGTAGCGGCCCAATCGGTTATTGATCCTTGGTCCGAGAACCGTATAAGCAACGGATCCTGCGTACCAATGTCGGTCTGTGCGTCACAGCCAAAGGCTATAACGTGCCTGTCTCTATCCGAAACAATCACCTTCTTAGCAATGGTTGGTGCGGTATTAGCCCCTGCTAGATCTTTGATTTCTACGGCTGGGATCATGCCGTTTGTTTTATCCCAGTAGTATATACCTGCATCCCGCACGTTGATCAGAAGATCCTCACCAAAGTTGTCGTGCGACCAAATACGAAGCGTTTGACCTGACGCAGTCAACGAAGCTGCGCTGCCCCATGTTCCACGGCTCCATGTGCCTGCGCCCCAACCTGTACCCGTAATTGTGGTATCTAGACCCGTGTTAATTTGATATGTGCCAACGACACTCGAACCTCCGTTGCCGCTGTCGCTTGTAGAAGCAAAGACGTAAGTGGGGGTGTAACCTGTAGTAGTGGTAATACTGTTGAGAGAGGCTTCTTCTCTGGCCTCTATAAGATAGCTGTTTACGTTAACCTTGCTAACAACCTGATACTCTTGATTTAGAATAGCCGCAGTAATATTGCCACCCAGAGTTACCGCACCTGAATAAGTAACAAAATCGTTTTCTAAAACACCGTGGTCAGCATCTGTAACAATAAGCGTTGTACATAGTACCGCGTCACCCGATGTGTGTGCCGCCTCTGTTGTGCTTGATTGACCACGCAAACAACCCTGCAACACGTTACCTGATACCGCAGCGTAGGTAATTATTTCACTGTTTATTTTGATACGACCAGAATCAGGAAACCCCGACGCAGACGTAAGCGTGATAGACGTGTCACCTATTGCGACATTTGCGCCTAACGTGTTTGCACTTGCGGAAAATGTCACATCTCCCGCAGCCGTGGTGGCTCGGACTGGAGTAATGTCGTTATACCCACCACCCTCGTTGATATAATACTTGAGGTGTGTGCCCACACCAAGATAGCGTTCTCCGCTCAAAGCAACCCATGGGTGCAATGCACGGCATGTACCTAGAAAGTAGGTGGAAGAAGTTTTCTCCCACCCACCTATTTTCTCTGGATAACCGAACCGAAATCTAACCTTGTCCATATCAAACCAACCGCCCTCGTTAGAATAGGACGTGGTTTCTCTGTTAATTCCTGGGCGGAACTGGAGTTTGGTTAGCGGCATTCGGCACTCCTAGTTTACAACTTCTGCCTCTTCGACTTCTTCTGGAGCATTTTCCAGTGCATCAGCCAAGAGTTCAACGGCTTTTTGTCGTCCCATGTGCAACTGATCTATATTAAACTGGGCGTTGCCCAACTTACGATCTAGGTCCTGAATGTGGTTCAGGTATGCTTGTTGCGTGTCGTTCATGTCTTCGACAAAGTATTCTGTGTCGTTGACTGTGATGGGGGTCTTTTCATTTTTACCCATGCTAGTCTCCTATGTTAAAGTTTAAGATGCGGTGTAACCGTTACCACTTGTGATTGCAGCATTAACCGCTGTCATACTTTCGTTTGTCCAGTAGTCTTTAGCAACCATTAATTCAAGATGCTCGACGTTACGGTCAACGGTGGCCTGACGGTCTGCCGCTTCCATGTCGTCATCTTGGTTTCCAGCAACGATGTCGTTGATTAGATCAACAGAGTGACCCATTGCTGTGTAGTTTTGTGCGATTTCTTCCGCAGTTGGTGTATCAGTCATGTCTTTCTCCTTTTCTGACTATACGTTTTCTAGGGCAGTGATCCGTGCCTCTAGTTCTTTGATTGTAGCGACCAAGAGTGGTACTAGCTTGCTTTGGTCAATGCCTTGATAGACAGGGTTGCCGTCATCATCGACCTCGTTGTGTGTGCCTGTGATTGCTTCTGGCACGACTGACTGAACTTCGTGTGCAATAAAGCCGTCAACGGTTGTGTCTGCGTCTGCAATGAAGTTGAAGCGTTTTGGCTCTAGCTGCTTGAGGCGTGTTGTTGCGCCCGTTAGATCAACCACGTTTTCTTTTAGACGGTAGTCTGAAGTTGTATTGTAAGATACAGAGGATGATGCGCCTATGACGTTTCCAGTGGGAATGCCACTCGTATTAAAGAAGGCAAGGTGATAAGGTGAAGAATCACTTGCAGGGATAAATTGAATACCCGGGCCATTGAAACTGTCGTTTCTATGGTTGTGTATTCTCATTTTTGGCGTACCAGAACTGTCGCCTTTTACGTTAAACCAAGTGTATTTTGTTCCAACGTCTGCAACACCTACACGACCATTGACATCAATGTGTAATCTAGGATTACCATCCCCATCCGACAGAATGATGTTGTTGCTTGAGGTGCGGATGTCCAAGCCGCCTTGGTTGCCGTCATAACCGCCTATGATGGTGTTATTTGCGCCAGTTGTGACGTAGTATCCTGCCCCGTATCCAGAACGACTCCCAACAAATGTATTTTGGTTTCCTGTAGCGTTACGACCAGCATTAGCACCAACAAAAGTACCCATATTTGCTGTTAAAGACCTACCAGAATCTACTCCTACCGCTGTGGTATACAGAGATGTTGTTGCCGCAATGCCAGCCTGATATCCAACAAAAGTATTGTGAGTTCCTGTCGTAGTCGCAAGCCCAGCTTGATACCCAACCCCTACGTTGTAGGATGCAGTGGTGCAGGCTTTTAAACTCTCGCTCCCCACCGCTACGTTGAAGTTGTTGGTGGTGCTGGAATAGAGTGCCAAATTCCCAACCGCAGTGTTCGAACCACCCGTAGTTATATTACCCATGGCTGCATGACCAAGAGCCGTGTTATTAGAGCCTGATGTTAAATAACGGAAGGGTGGCTGGGCGGCAGTCGAGTATGCACCAATACCTACGTTTTGCGCTGCTGTTGTTGCGTCATAGCCAACAGCCTGTCCTATAAAGACGTTGCCCGCACCAGTAAAGCTGCTTGGGGTTCCTCGACCAGCGTTGTCACCGATAAAAACACTACTTCCCGTTGTGGAAGTTGAGTAACGACCCGCAGAAAAACCGATCCCTACACTGGCAACGCCACCGTTAATACTACCTAAAGCGTTCCAGCCAACGGCAACGTGGCTTGTGCCCGTTGTATTACTCGTCAGTGCTTGGTGCCCCACGGCTACCTGAGAATGACCAGTCGTTGTGCTGTACAGTGACTGTTTGCCGATGGCTACGTTTTGATAACCTGTTGTGCTAAACCGCATAGCGTTCCAGCCCATGGCGGTGTTGTCGTTTGCTGTCGTACTTGCATATAAAGTAGCTTCGCCAATGCCGACATTATAGGCACCAGTCGTATTACTAAATCCTGAGCCATGACCTAAATATGAATTACTAGCGCCAGTAGTATTATTATACCCAGACTGATACCCAACAGCAGTGTTGCTGTCTGCGGTGGTGTTGGAGAATAAGGCACGATTACCTAAAGCGGTGTTTGCTGCACCTGTTGTGTTATAACGAAGTGCATATGCACCAAGCGTTGAATTGTTATCACCTGTTGTAACATATGCAGAATTGTGTCCAACAAAGGTATTTTGAACAGCGGTAGTATTGCTGTAGCCTGCACGAATACCTACAGCAACCAAACCCCCAGTTGTAGTAGAATAACCCGCACCTTCTCCCAATAAAGTTACTTCACCAGTAGTGACACTATACCCAGCCTGATACCCCACAGCCGTGTTGTTGCTGGCGGTGGTGTTGGAGTTAAGAGACTGATACCCTAATGCTGTGTTAGAGCCACCTGTTGTGTTACCAAGCAATGCTTGCAAGCCAACTGATACATTGTAAATACCAGACGTGTTGTTTCTGTTAGCTTGGTATCCGATTGCTGTGTTGTTTGTTCCACCTGCATTGTTTGTTTGTAAGGCTTGATAACCAACAGCAGTGTTGTTTCCTCCTGTACTATCAAGCATAGCCTGATACCCAACGGCAGTGCTGTTGCTTGCGGTGGTGTTGGAGTGCAAAGCCTCACGACCAATGGCTGTGTTGTATGAACCTGTTGTTGTAAGCTGCATAGCGTGGCTACCGACAGCAGTGTTTTGCTGTGATGTAGTCGCTGTTAAAAGTGCCTCTGTACCAAAAGCCGTATTGTGTACGCCAGTTGTATTATTTGCTAGTGCAAGATAACCAACAGCAGTGAGTGGTGAACCTGTGGTATTGTCATATAAAGCACGATAGCCAATTGCAATGTTGTTGCTTGCGGTGGTGTTTAAGCGTAATGCCTCTCGACCAATAGCAATGTTGGAAGTACCTGTGGTTATGTCTCCCCCCGCAGAGTAACCAATACCTACGTTACTATGGGCAGTATCCACATCTTGCAATGCCCCCACACCAACTGCTACGTTGTAATAAGCTGTACTGGTTGAACCACTACCCTTGTGGGCTTGATAACCAATAGCAGTGTTATCACCATTGGACGTATTATAAAGAGCCTCATAACCCAAAGCTGTGCTGCGGGATGAAGTAGTGTTGCTTCTTAGGGCAGTATTACCAACAGCAGTATTATATTGACCTGTAGTATTACTATACCCCGCTTGATACCCAACAGCAGTATTGCTGCTTGCGGTGGTGTTGGCGTTTAGTGCTTGCATACCCAATGCGGTATTATTTGAACCCGTTGTGTTGCTGTATAAACCCGATATGGCTGCGTTGTTATTACCTGTAGTATTGTTTCTTAATGCATTTACACCAAAGGCAAAAAGATTTGTTCCCGTGGTGTTACTGAATAAAGACTGATACCCCACAGCGGTGTTGTTGTTGGCGGTGGTGTTAGCTTTAAGAGTCTCTGAGCCAATAGCCGTATTTTGAATGCCTGTTGTGTTTGCAGTAAGACTATCCTTACCAAAAGCAGAGTTGTTAGTACCTGTACTAGTGTTTAGCGCAGACTCTCGACCAACAGCCGTATTACCATTACCTGTTGCGAGTTTAAGTGCCGAATAACCAATAGCAGTGTTATTTAGACCAGTAGCATTTGTATATAAGGCTTGATAACCAACAGATACGTTATTTGATCCAGTGGTATTTGAATATGCCGCCTGATAGCCAACAGCAGTTTGACCTCCTGCGGTGGTGTTGGATTGACCAGCTTGACCACCAAGAAAAGTATTATACTGGCCCGTTGTATTAGATAGACCAGCAAACTGACCTACGGCTGTATTATAAGTATCCGTAGCAGATGTAAAATTTTGAGAACCTAGTGCGCTTTGACCTACAGCAACTGATCTACTCCCTAAAGTGTCGGTGGTTAAAGCACCTGTGCCGATAGCCACGTTTCTTTGTGACGTAGTTAAAGCATCACCCGCATTAGAGCCAATTAAAGTATTGTATTGACCTGTCGTGATAGCCGTACCCGCATTGTTTCCAACGGTAGTATTGTCACTACTTCCAGCTTCAACACTATCCAACGCAGTATCACCCAACGCCACGTTGCCTGTACCAACAGGATAGTTCCCATCCAGCTTAATCGTGCCGCCGTCTACGTTCAAACCTTCAAGCTGCAAGGTGTTAAGTACGTTTGCCGCTACGGCACCTGTTCCTGCGCCATCGAAGTAGATGACCGCCGTCGATCCAGCTTTAAGTTCGTAGTCGTTTGATGCACTGTATGTGCCTTGGAATAACAGAATACTCCGATCCGCAGACAGGCTGTTGCGAACATAAATGATTTTTTCGGCGTCGTTCGGCGTCAACTGCACATAGGCTGTTGCCCCCAGATCACTGCTGTCATCAAAAATAACCATACGGTTACGACCATTCGATGCCGTACCGTCGCTAATAGGCAGTGTGTTTGGTGAACCAGATGACCCTGCCGAAGCAAGACTAATTGTGACCTGACCATCAAGGGCCGTGTCTAAAAGTTCAAGGTTTGTGTTAGTCGTATCACCCCATGTGCCTGACTGTTCACCAGTAGCTATGAGTTCGATACCGTTGTTTAATGTATATGTACTAGGCATGTTTCTATCCTATGCTGCTTGTCGGGTCCAACCTGGTGTTTGTAATTCTGTTGACGATGGATTGTCATCAGTCCAACCAGGGGATTGTGTTGGTTGTTCGGGAGTATAACTCGGATTTTGATTTGGAACAATGGTTCCCCACACAAGGGGCGGTGTTATCTCCCCTGTGGCTGCAACGCCAGTGACGGATACATCCGCATCAGCGGTGGTTGTGACACTGCCAACGGCGGCGGTTCCCGCAACGCCAGTGACATTTACAAAGGTTTCTGTATCAACGGTTACTGAACCAACGGAGCCTGTAGCGGTAAGTCCAGTTACAGGAGCGTTAGCGTCCGCGTTGACTTCTATAAAGCCACCGTAGACAAAACCTTGGCATTGCAAGCCGCTTGGTATTTCTACAACAGAACCAGCGTTGATGGTAACAGAACCAACGGCACCCGTGCCAGCTATGCCTGTTGTCGGCACATTTGCATCGCCTGTCATAGTGACGGTGCCAACGGCTCCAGTACCTTCTACGCCCGTAGGCGTGACGTTTGCATCAGCCGTAACAGTAACAGAGCCGACGGCCCCCGTACCTTCTAGCCCAGTGACAGGCACATTTGCACCCGCGCTGACTGTTGCTGTGCCAACGGCTCCAGTTCCTGCCACGCCCGTAGGTGTGACGTTTGCTGCGGCAATTACTGTAGTAGAGCCAACCTCACCAGTGCCAGAGACACCAGTTACCGATGTGTTGGCTGCGGCGTTAACTGTAACAGAACCAACAGAACCCGTCGCGGACAATCCCGTGACAGGCACATTTGCTTCTGCAACTACACTAACGGAGCCTACAGCGCCTACAAGCTGGGGAAAATTATTGCTGCCCCAGCCCAACTCGCCCCAAGTGCCACGGCCCCAGCCGCTTATTGGAACGATGACGTCTGTCATTAGGCTATCCGAATGATGGCGTTACTTGCGTCCGCTGTTGGGAATACAATTGTAAAGTCACCTGCGGTAGACGTTTTGTCGGCACCAAAATCTAGCACCACTACCGATGGATCACCTGACGCACTGTCATTAAAGATCAACGCGCCACGGGCTGTAATCGTTGCCGTGCTAAAGGTCAAATCATCAAAGTCGGTAAAGGCTGTTGTGCCGCTCGACGTTGGATCTACACGAGTAAGCGCACCACCTTTTGCAGTGTATCCAGTTCCAGATACCTCGTTTGTTGCTGTGTATGCTGTTGTCGCCGCAGTGAATGAGGCATTGTTGTCATACAAAGCAAGGTTAAAGGTGCTACCACCTGAGTTTTTAAAGTTGTGAACAGCCTCAAGAAGCTCCTTCTTAAAGCTCGTGCACATGAAGTTACCAGTAAAGGCCATGTCACATTCTCCTTATGAGTTCAGCAAGGTCAGGGTGCCCCGCATCTTTGATTGCATTATATACAGTAGTTCGATCACTTTTAACAGCTTCGCGTAAATAGAACCCGACTAACTGTACAATACGCTTCTGAAAAGCACGGGCTTGCGCCTGTATTGCAGGATGTGCTTCATCCGAGACCGAAATAATTTTTTCTGCACACCGTTCTGCTATTTCTTCTGGCGTAAAGCCACGGTTCTGAGTGGTGTGTACCTCTACCTTAAAATCTTTAGGTAAATCTATATTTAACTCTGGAATCATGTGCGGGGTTTCCTAATCGGGCCGTAGCGATACTCATCCATAGTTTCTTGAGCTTCACCAAGGTTTTTGAGTCTTGCAATCCCTTCAGCCAAACGTTGGTTGTACATTTGCATCAAGTTAGGGTCGCCTTTCATATAGATATACGCCTCGACTAAAGAAGCATATAACAACGTAATCTCCGCATTTTCACTAAGCCAGCTTGTACCACTGTCGGCACCCGCTGTTAATGAAGCAGGGCGATACAAATAGTGAATATCCGTTGTGTAGTTTGCATCAGGTGTTGGAGCCAAGATAAAGTTACTTACATCAAACTGGGCGTAATATTTAGGTTGTCCCGTGGTTGTTGCGTCAGGTGTATAAGTTTGCACAAAGTCTAAGTCTTTAAAAAGCAAAAACTCTTTTGCGCCACCAACATCGATACTCAAAGAAAAAGGCGCTAGGAAATCTGTGGGCGCACCAAGATACTGATTGCCACTCGTCATGGCACCGCCTTGGTTCTTTTGAAACAGATTAAGCTGAACGCTTTTTAGTATGCGCTCTTCTGCCAATCGAATAAACAAAGGCAGGTTGTTTACAAAACTTGTTTCGTCGTTCTCTGTGTAATCCTGAATGGCTGTCTTCAATTCGCCGTATGTCATAGTCATGTCGTCACCGTAACGCTACCGACCTTGCCTATTGCTCGAACACGCTCCAACGTAGGTGCTTCGACGGTCGGGATGTCAACATACACCTGTAATGACTCAGCCTGATCTGGACGCGGGTTACGCAATGCCTGTGGATCAGGAGAAGCCTTGGGCGGAAATAACTGTGGATGCTTCGGATCAAACTCATCAGGACCGACTTTCGCACCAGTCCACTCTACCTTCATCTCACGAAGACGGTAGCGACGGCCCGATCTGTCCGATATTCCCCATGCATGTTTGCCCGAAGCGTATGCCATTAGACCCTCAAATACTGTATGCTAGGCTGCAACTTCAACGGAACGCGGTCTTCGTCCTCGTCCGCCGCACGTTGGAACTCTTCTTCGTACACAGACTTTAACAACTGTATGCGCTCTGGAGCCCGTTTCATCGCGATGTAATAGGCTAACCCCGCCACCATACAAGGATAAAAACGAAAAGGCATATCAGTAGTATTAACAAGGGCATCAGCATCTTCAATCCGTTGCACGTAGTAGTACACAATCTGGTCAGTTGAGTTCTCAGGTACAGCCCACAGATTGATAACAGGCTGAATTTGCTTATTGAACCAAAACTGGCTCGGCCTACCTTGAGTGGTCTTGTCTGGTAAAGTAACGTATTCACCACGACTAATTCGTTCAATCTCATAGTCAGTGCCGTTTCTACGCAACACCATCTCTAAAATATCTACGACATCCGCTCCCAACGTAACTGTTGCCGTGCCCTGAACAAGCGTTGCCGTACCTTGCTTCACTGTCCACAGATTTACACCACGGTTTGCCCAGTCTGCAAACATCAGGTTCAAAGACCGACGTGCAGTTCGTGCATCATAGCCCGTGCGAACTTCGAGGCCACAGCGTTCATACGCTTCCTCGATGATCTCGCCTACGTCTAAATTAAAGTCTCTTGAACCTGAAGTAGCCATGTTTTTAACTCATATGTGGGTTTTGATTTGTTTTAACCTTAACGCAGCCACCGTTGGCATATCCAACTTTGCCTCCACGCATCATCTTGACGGGACCTCCACGCATCATCTTAACTTTACCACCTCGCATCATGCCCTGAACACCTCGACCTTTCAGAATGTCTGCTTGCGTGACTTTACCGTCCCCAGTTAAATCGGGAAATTTTTTACCTGGCATTTTATATACTCCTGTTTCTACGGCCTAAGATGTGCCGTTCATAATCTTGAGGGTCATAGTTCGTATAATACCCTAGTTTTTCCAACTTTGCAGCAGCGTTTTCTAATTCCGACCAACGCTGTATAAAAACAATAGCATGTTCCCGTAAGTAAGACAGTAACCATATGTCTATTCCTGCTGACGCAAAAAACCTATTCAACGCCATGCACTCTTGTTCTAACTGATCATAATCGTAATCATAGTCATAATCAAAAACCATCGTGACTTTATAACCAGTATTAAAAAACCTAGACGATTCCGTTAGTACATCAGGCCATAGATCATCTGACACTATAAACTTTACTTCACGGTTTTCATAAGCTGGCAAAGCAAAAGGACAGGCCGCTACACCGTTGTTGTGTGCGGTGGGTTTTGCTAACTCTTCTGCCCACTCTCGTATCAAAACACCCTTACCAATCCGCCGTCGGCTTTTTTGTTCTTCCAACTTATCCGTTTGGACGACTTTTTCTTTTTTGCTGCTGATGTACATTGCGCCATCGTCGGACGACAAGCTGGATAACTCCGACGCTTTTCTCCCTTTTGACGACCACAAGGCTTTCCAGTTTTGCAGTCTACCCAACCTTTGCCATCGTTTTTTGAAAACCATTCCCGAAGAGAGTTTTTCTTTTTCTTTGCCATCAGAAAGTCCTCGTGCTTTTACGCCTGCTTTCCTCCACGCAGCCGCAGCCCGATGCAATAATTCCACCATTCTTATATCGATTACGAGCAGGACGTTTGGGATTATCTACTGATGCAATTAAACCACCGTCAGCTTTCTTTGTCTTATTCCCCCAATTTTTTGCCCCAACTTTTCTGCATTTAGAAAGTGCCCCTGAAGCGTATGCGCTGGGCCAAACCTTGTATCGGCTTTTTACTTTGTGGTAACACGCGTCTTTTTTTGTTTTTGACTTTTTTGCCATTAGTCTTCACCTCTGGAGGCTTGGAGATTTGAAAGGGCATCTGTCCACGACTGATCATAACTTGCTTGCCTTTCTGTTAACTGCTCGACCGCTTGAACCAAATGATCTATTTTTACGTCCATAACTTCTGTCCGTTTATCCACGCTAATCAACGTCGAAATCATCCACACAAGACCCGCTGATCCTAAAGTCAGACCAGTTCCCCAAAACAAAAGTTGCACGTTCTTATCCATCTTTACCACATTTTACACGACCAATAACGGGCCGTTAGTTTATCTAAACGTTTAGTATCACAACCGTGACGGGCACGAAATGATTTCCTTCGTTTGGGATTTGACTTCTTAATAGTCATATTGGCATCCCCGAATCTGACGATCTTTTCTTTACCCTTATCACATGCCTTTACAACAAACTTCTTGCCGCCAGACTTCTGACGCTTGGGCTTGTTGCATTTCATCTTGGACTTGTCGATCTTAGCCATCACAAGCTCCCCTCTTCTTTAACTAAAAAACCTTCTCCAAATATTCCCGCCTCGGCTGTTGTACTGTTTGTTTTTGCTTGAAACTCAAGCGTAGTTTTTTCAGAAACCTTAAACGGTAGCACACGCATGATATCCATACGTTGGGCAAAAGTAGTTTCTGCCACATTAAATACACGACCGTCACTGAATGTGTTTTTATTAAGAAAGGTTAGATACTTACTCGCACCACTGGCTGTAGCCGAAAAAGCGTCAATTCTAGATAAGTAAAAACTATGACCTGCGGGAACCGTAAATATTGCTGCTTGATTACGACCAGTCCCCGCTGTGATCTGAGCATAAACGACACTAGAAATCTTTGCTGTAACGTTTCCAGCGCAGTTCCCACTTACTGTAATAAAATCATTAATGGCTTTGAAAGAGTTCGTTGTCGTTATTGTAGTTGTACCATTTAAGGAAACATTTTCTGCAATCTCATTGTAGTCCGCATCCAAACCAATAAGACGAACAATCTGTGTTGTGTCTCCCGCTGCGCTACTAGCAACGTCTAACGGAGAAGCGGTACTTATCAAAGGTAGTGCATTTGTATTTCCCAACTCCCACGGAGTTGTAAAAGATGTTCCTATAGCCGTTGAAAAACCAAAAACATTACGAACACGATGTCCAGGGATTTGCCCCCTGGACACCTGTAGCTCAAATGGCTCAGATGTTCCGACCTGTGAAATGGAACGGAGATCATATGCCATCGGACCCTCCTACGAAAGGATGATCGTTAGTTCATTAGCCGATCCTGTAAACGCTGAGACATAAACACCGCTACTTGCAATGATGCCATCATCAGGAATATTCATTACATGATGGCCTGTAGGAAACTTTTGCGTAAGCAAAGTATCCCCGCTTGCACTTCCGTTTTTCAACGTGAAAGCACCCGCAGCCGCCGCGTAAATTACAACCTGACGTAAACGTGACCGAGATGGACCGACAACCGCAGCCGTCGTTCCTTGAACCCAATTATACGCTGTTACTGGACCAGCCATGAGTCACCCCCTATTAAGCGAGGTTATTGTTTTGCTGATACAGAATAGTAAACCGTACTTCTCCAGCATTAGTTGCCGCTGACGCTGTCACTGTTAGACGAATGTCCGCAGTTCCTGTGTCTTCCCACGCTAACGTTCCACCTGCTTCAGTAGTTGGATATTTACGACCTGCTGTTGTACCGCTTGCAAAAGTATTTAAGATTGAGGTCGCACCGCCTACTGTGTCTCCAACACTTAGATTTGTTGTTGCGTTAGCCGCTGTAATCACATCGATCACGCAATCAATAATCTGAGAGTTTGCTGGAATAACAACGTCAGTTACTTGAGCCGCCAATGCACCGCCAGATAAATCTGCGGCGAATGTCTGTGCCATTACAACTTGACCAGTGTTTTTTATATTAGAACCAAGGGTTGTACCTGTGGTTTCTTTGATGGTCCCAGCTTTAATAGGACCTGAAAAAGTAGTTGTACCCATGTCGATCTCCTGTCTGGGTTAGTCAGTCACCCCATGTGACTGTCAGGGATAATTTTACTATACAGGAAATCGGGTAAAAAGAAAGGGGCAACCGAAGCTGCCCCTTAGTTCAGGGAGGAGGTAATGAATACCTACCCCACTATACCATAAAATTACGCACCTGGCGAACCAAATACACAACGTGGATCTGAAAATCCGAAGCTGTAACGCTCACGCGCTTTAAAGCGCATGTTGCCAGTATCGAAGTCTGCTTCCATGCCTGTGGTCATTGGCGTACGCTCGAAGTGGATAAATCCACGAGGGGCGTCTGTCATGACGAAGAACGCATCTGGGTCAGTTAGGAAGTCGTTAACAGCATAGCCGTTTGGCAACATACCCATTGACCGAATTGCGTTAGTGTCATTGTCGGCTGTGCCAACACGCAAGTTTGATACCATCAAACGCTCTGCAACGAATTGCAGTTGACGTGGAATAACCAACTTGGTGCCGCGCAACGCGACTTTAAGACCACGCTCGTCAACAAAACCTGCGATGTTGATAAGGGCATCTTCAAGAGATGTCTCGTTCAAATCCGCAGCAGTTGTTGGTTCGTTGGCAAATGTACCACCGTTTGTAAGCGGGTGAGACGCGTCACACAACGCAACACCGTCACCACCAGCAGATGCGCCAGCAGTAAAGGCATTGTTAAGAACCGCAGCGGCCTTAACTTGCTTTGTGTGTGCCATTGAACGAGCCAACGCACGAGTGTAACGCGAACCAAGACGATCATAAAGATTGTCTTCGATAGCTTCCTCTGTTATAGAGAATGCCAACGCGATAGTTTCGTGGTTGTAACGAGCAGTGTATGCTTCGTTAGCGTCGTCGAAGTTAATTGCAGAACCTTCCGATTTGGTTGGTGCTGCGCCGAAACCACTCAACATCACTTCCTCTTCGAATGCACGATCAGAAGACTCTGTTGTGAAAATCTCTGCATGTTGATCTTCGTACCTATTGTACTCCATACCAAACAAGGCGTTGAGACCAGGTTCCAACTCTTTCGCTAGTTGAGCGCGAGAAATAGCCATAGGTTAGTCTCCTTATACGCCTGTAGTCGAAGGAGTACCAGCAACAATAGCACCGTTTGGTGAGTTGAAGCTGTTATTCAGTCGAACGATTAATGGAATACCAGCCGCTGTAAAGTCAGCATTCTCTGGATCATCTTGAATACCGATGATACGGAGATGCAATGCAGCAGTGGCGGCGATTGTGCTAACACCCAACTTAGCAGATGAGATACCTGTGGTTGTTGAACCAGAAGCACCCGTTGCAAAGTTTGCGTTTGCGAACACATGTCCTCGTGCAGTTGCTTCGCTAGTTAGTGAAGCGTCTGAACAGATAACAAATGTCTGCATTGGGTTGTCATACACGAAGGCTTTGACGGGGAAGTTTGAATCCGCGCCAGAACCAGGCCAGTAGTTAGAAAATACTTTCTCACCAGTAGTGGACGAAACGTATTCACACCCACCGAAAACACCGACAAGACCCACAGTACCACCCGCAGCCGCGCCAACAATGTCAATAAAGCCAGTTGAAAGCGGGATAACAGGAGAACCTTGATAGATCGCGTTAGTGTTTCCAGAGGCGATACGATACTCGGTCGCACCAGTGGTGTTCGCAGCCTGACCGACTACGCCAATCGGGCGAAGCCCGAATGCACCGTTAGTGTTTGCCATAGTAGCAATCCTCTAAGTTAATCGGCGTCTCGTCTTGATCCGCCGAAGGTTACACGACTTTGCCGACTTTGATTAATCGGCATCGAAGGATGTTGTTCCTTCATAAGGTCCTGATCTACAGCTACCATCTGTTCGCGGGTTCGGCCCCCGTAATACTCGTTTCTTTCCTGGGCTGTCTCTACAGGAATACGGCACAGCATCAAGCCACCTTGACCTATGACGCCCTCGTACCGACCATCGTCGATAGTTGGAGCTTCGTAGTCTGGATATTCATCTTTACGGACGGGTTCCCATCCTTCACGCAGCTTGGCATTGACGTTTATTTTGTCTTCCTCGCCACGCATTGCAACTCGTATCCAGCGATGCACATACCCATCAGGTGCGGGTGGTGCAGCAAGGTGAGCAGGAGGTGCCCACGGTTTTCTGCGCGTTTCTGTTTCGCGTGTCGCGCTTTTGCGCGGTGTTCTTGTGTCAGCCATTATATCACTCCTTTACATACTTGGCGTATTCTTCGAGAGGTACGCCCAGTTTTTTCGCAATCGCTACTTGAGAGTGCGATAACTTGACCGACCTGCGCCCCTGTTTGTTAGTGCGGGATGCGGAATTACCAGCAGAAGCGACCTGATTTCCACCCGATTTCTTAGCCGTATTAAACTTGTGCGGAAACTCCGAACGAATACGACCATTAAGTTCAGTATAATACTCATCGCTGTTCGGGTCAAACCCCTCTTCTTCGACAAGTTGTTGATGCAACGTAAATGCAGCAGTTGTCATGATCTTGTCATTACCAAACCACTCATTCTTTTCTGCCCATGCTTTCGCTTTTGGATCAACCTGCGCTTGCGGTTGAGCCTGTTGCTGCCGCTGTTGTTGCTGCGGCTGTGGCTGTTGCACTTGCATTTTTTGTTGCTGTTCGACACGGCTCTTAGCAGCCCCGTATCTTTGTTTATCTACTGCAATCTGAGCAATCTGCTCTTGTGCAGCAAGCATCGCGTCAGAGTCCCCAGCTTCGTACGCTTGTTTATACGCACGTTTTGCTGCTTCTTCCTGCGTAGACAAACGGTTGCCGTACTCGTTTAAGTACCCGTTGTCTAATTGTTGTACACGGCCCTTGAGTTTGTTGTTTTCATCTAACAACTTTTGTGCCATTCGCACCGCTTCTTCGCGGTCACGTTGTTCGTTTCGATAACGCTCGGTTAGTTTCTTGATACGTTTTTGTACCTTTTCACCGTAATTCTCGAGTTCGTCATCACCTTCCGCAGCAGCTACTTCAGCTTTGTCTTCCGACTTAGCCTCTTCTTGCTGCTCGTCTAGAACAACTTCTTGTTCTTCAACTTGTTGTTTTTCTTCAGCCATAATCCTGCCCTATACTTGTTTCACATCATCTGGCTCTAAAATTGTAGCGATAACCTCATCATCGTTGATGATGCGGACTTCACCGCCGTCAATTTTAAAACGAGAACCTGAGTATCTACCTATACACACCCACTGGCCTTCCTCACACCAAGGTGATTCATTGTCTCCAAACTTATTTGGATCCTTGTATGCCAACGGCCCCAACTTCAGAACATAAGCAACTACGGTAGCAACCGACTCTCGCTCTCGAACTTCGTCAGGGATGTATAGGCCACTCGCCGTCTTAGCTTTACCTTGGTACGGCATAACTAAAACCCGCCAACCAGTTGGTTGCGGGAGACGTTCGAGTAACGGTTTTTCTAAAAGGGATGGATCTAGTACGCGGTCCTGTGCATTTACATATGCGCTTTCAACTGCAACTCCCGAGACTTCAGCTTTAGCAGCTTCTTTCTCTTTGTTCATTTTCTGCGCGACATGGTCAGGAAGATATAAAGTCTTCGACATCGTCTACGTTTCTCTCCAGCAGGGTCTTGATTTCTTCTCTAGCGTAAGCGAGGCCCCGTATCTCCCCTACAGACATTTTATACTGCTCCCAGTCTTTTACAGAACCGTGAGAAAGAGCCGCTCCAATATCGTTTTGCCGCTCTTCAATTTTCTTATACAGGTATTTTGCCATATCGACAACATCCATTATAGGTTGTCCTTATATTCCTCTTGTAAATCAGATGTGATTGGACCACCTTCTGCCCACTCATTACATGTGTTTTCACTATTACACACAAATTTCAAGAGTTGGCAATAGCCTGTTTCTCCAGACTCATCTCCAATGCATTCCATTATGTCGTCTGTTTGGTTATACATCCCACAGGTTCCGCAACTCTCATCGTTACGAAATGCCACTGCTACATTTGGTTCTCGGTAACCATACTCGTCTATCGCCACTTCTCGATTCATGTCGTTTAGTTCAGGGTCTTGCGTTGGAAGAGGACAAACATTGCCTTCTTCAGTTTCTTCCATTTTATCTACAGGCATTCCGTCAGGCAGAATGCTGATCATAATTGTGGGCATTATGTACTCCTAATCCATTCATATATCTTTTTGGTTTTTTCTAATCGATCATCAAGACCATGAGTGCCACCGTTTACTCTACGAGTTACCTCTGTGATCACCTCGTCGTTGACGCCTTTGTCCGCAATCTTAAAAAGACCATTGCGTTTAAAAAACCAGTATGCGCTTTCAAACGCGTACTCTGTGGCAACAAGATCAGGGTCTTTCATTACATCAGGCAACCGCATTTCAGAAGCAAATGTTCGGTAATTTGAACGTCCCGTGCATTGTAAAAATCCTCGGCCTCGGAACGCCCAGCCGTCATTTTCCTCAACATTTCCGAGTGCACCACCCTTTGATCTATGCTTATCCATGTAAACATAGTTGGCAATCTTTTGAGGATTTCGAGCATACTTGGATGCATCCTCTTTACCTTCTCCAAAGTAACGGCGGAACACACGGTTCAAAGCGTCCTCTGAATAGTTCAGGTTTTCTTCTGTATGCTTAAAGTACCCACTTTCATGGGCTGACTGTCCTAGTAAGTGAGCCGCTCGTTCTGGGGATAACTCGTAATGTTTTGCAATTGCCCTTGCAGTGTTGGGGCCAAAAGCTCCATCTGCGGTCACACCACAACGTTCTTGCAAGGCTTGCATTGCTTTACTCATCTTTTCATCTCCAAGTACAAACGCCAACAATTTACCAATGTATTCAAGCTCACTGCGCTAAACAGCATTATC
>Ga0255752_10002105_pt1 | contig 22439 bp, 42 predicted proteins | sample 011ome_25_FD_179952 | JGI IMG/M metagenome (GOLD analysis project Ga0255752, IMG submission 179952) | Coastal salt marsh microbial communities from the Groves Creek Marsh, Skidaway Island, Georgia - 011512CT metaG (version 2) | ecosystem: Environmental > Aquatic > Marine > Intertidal zone >... | reverse complement strand
TACTTACGGCCCTTCTTAACTGCGCCACCGTATGCTTTCTTAACTACCTTTTTAGGCCCAAGGCATTTATTTTTTGCCTTGCATTCAGCTTTACGATTGCAACCCTTACAGTAAGTCATAGCCATTACTTCTTACCTCCAAGGTGATCCACAACATTACCGCCTGTTGCGTAGTTATGCTGGTACATCTTATTACCTTTACCACGAGCCATGCCACCATCTTTCATGGTAGATGACTTCTCCGGTGCTGTTTCAGATGGATCATTCGCCATTGGCTGATCTTCTGTGTTAGATGGCATTTCATAGCCTGAGCCGGGAATGTTACGTAACTCAATCAAGGCTCTCATGTACGGATCAGAACCTCTTTTATTATTGCGCATCTGCCGCTCATAAAATGCAATTTTTTCTTTATCAGTCATACCCGGCATTACCTAATTCCTCGTGATGATTTCTGTGTTGGCTTCATGGATGCACCACAGTTAGCTCGCTGTGCCATACCTCCACTACTATATTTAGATACTGAACCACCGCGATTTTTGAGAAGCTTTCCACTCTTACCCGCTTCACTTTCACGGTACTTTTTACGCTCCGCCGGGGACATTGCTGTGATACGCTTATTATGTGCTCGTAACGCCTCTCTTCTAGCATTTACTTTTCTAGCTGTTTCTTTTCTAGCCTCTACACCTGCCTTATCTGCGGCAAGAGCCTTTTCCATTGCCGCTTTTTTCTTCGCTTCAGTAGTTGCTTTATTTTCAGGCTTAGGTGTTGACTTAGGTTTTGACTCAGCTTTTGGTGTTGGCTTGGGTTTTGAATCAGCTTTTGGTTTTGAATCAGCTTTTGGTTTTGAATCAGCTTTTGGTTTTGAATCAGCTTCTACTTTTTTAGCTTTAGCTTTTTCTTTTGCTTTACGCTCAGCATCCAGCTTCTTGACAAATTCATCACGGCGGCCTTCTGGTATAACATCTGAGCCTGCGCCTACCTCATCAGAGGCTAAAAATGCGCCCACACCACTACCTAATTTAGTCAGTGAACTCAAGCGAGAAGCTGTCTTAGATAGCGTATCTCCCGCTTTACCTGTTGCAGTCTTAACCATCTTCTCAACACCCTGCTTAGTAACTTTAGGGCGTCTGTCTTCGGTACGTAGAGAAGACCCTCTAGTAGGCGTTTTTGATTTAACTGTAGGCGTGGTGCGACCCTCAGCGATAACACGACGAATAATCTTCATTCCTCGGTCACCGACTTCTTTACGGTGTTGCTTTACAAAATCATCGACTGCGGCTTGCATCCTCTGATCTGCAATCTTTGCACGATTTTGTTTTACCCAATTTTCGACTGCTTTTTGCAGTTTCTTTTCATCTAACTTTTGTGCGCCACGAGTTGCCATATCTATGCCCTTGGATTTTTCTTTCTCGCAGTCTTCGTGCGAGCAATGGAACGGTTTTTGGATGCTGGCTTGACAGCCAACTTGCTATTGTTTAATGGATTACCAGTTGTGTGATGGACATCTTTCCCATCACCTTTCTTAACCAAGCCAGCCTTTGCCATCTTCCTGCGAGCCATCACACGTGATGATCTAGCTTTACGCTGGGCAGGCTTACTGTGGTAGTTATCATATTCTTTACGGTAGTTACGTTTAGCTACCATTTCTTACAACTCCAGTAACGAGCACTGAACTTATCTGTCGCTGTGTCACAGTTGTGACGAGCACGGAAGGACTTACGTCTCTCAGGATTATCCTTTTTGATCTCCATATTCGGATCACCAAAACGGACTATCTTAATTTCATCGCCTTTCTTAGCAAGTACAGCAAACTTCTTGTTGGCACCGGGAGTACGCTTAGGTTTGTTGAAGCCAGCGAATGTCTCACCACGGTACTTAATTCTACCTGATGGTAATCTTTCTACATCTTTAGTTGTTGCCATCCGTCCAACCTGCTTCTTTCATGTATTCTTCAACTTGTAATAATGACAAAGACCGCCCAAAGCGGTCCTCCAATGCTTCACGCACAAAGAATACATCTGAATGCGGTATATGAACACTGTCTAAAGACGTACCAGTCCTTAAACAATCGTAAACTTTTTCTAGTAGTCCCTCACGGGATCTTTCAAATTTATACATAGTTATATTCGGAAAATTGAAAATGTCAAGGAAATTGACAAATGAGCAGATACAGATTGTATCACTCTGGATGGGATGTACAGATTCTAGCACAGATACTTCATCTATGCAAGGGTTCATTTAAGTGTACATTTAAGTGTTACACTGACAGTGTATTTTACATCTTTTTTTCAGGACTTTGTTGTTTTCTTCTTCTTATCATCACTTTCAGTAATGAGTTATATCCAGAACTAAGAATAAGTCAAGTTAATAATAGCTATGATACTGATAGATACTAACTATACATACCCATGGTTTATCATAGAAAATAGCTATCGTGTGGATAGCCTCATGTACATTGTGGTTTACACTTCAAAATCCACTTCTGTGTATTTCTGTGTATATGTGTACGTGGGTACCGGGGGTGGCTCTCGCCCGCCCCACCAACAAAATGCGCAATATGTGCGGCTAAAACGCGCAAAATGTGCGGATAAAGGGTCAAAAGCGCAATATTTGCGTGCTATCCGTCAACTGATATCTAATCACTTGATAGCCAGAGTGAGACGCAAAAAGTGCGACACGCAAAACGTGCGCGTGTTGCAATGGTGAAGCATCTATACCGCACAATTTGCGTGTCCAGATACTACCTGCAATTTTTGCGTGTCCACATAGTTGGCATGGTTATTGCTACGCGCGTTCCTTTTATACGCGATAGGGACACGCACAATTTGCGTCACGCAATATTTGCGCATGGTAGGTGTAGGATTTTCCTACGCTCTTTGGTGTGGGATTTTCCTACGGGTGTTGACTCTGATTCGCGGTAGTGGTTTAATAATGGCTCGAGTACAAATATCAATTTCAAATAAAGGAATGAAGTTATGAAAAATTTAAACGTAGTTGATCTGACTCCCGCGCATCGTTTCGGTGCTGACTTTGCTGACGATGCAAAGAAAGTTGCTGAAAAAGCTTTTGATGATTTGAAGAGCAAAGAGCGCGATTCAGATATCAAGGGCGCGGCAAAGAACAAAGGGCGCGAGCGTAAAGCAAAGGGCGCGGCAGTTCGCGCGGATGTGTCTAAAGTTGCGCTGACAGTTGAGCAAATCGCGGAGTCATTCGGCAAAGAAAACAAAGCGCGAGCAACTTTGATCAAGCGCAAAGAGCGCGAGATGAAATCGCGTAATGAAAAGAACATCGCGGACTTTGTCGCAATTGGTAAAGCTTTGCGCGGATTCCAGATTCAAGCCGAATATGAAAAAGACGGTAAAACTTTAGTGAACAATTCCACTCTGGAATCGGTTTTAGAATCGTTTGATTTATCGCATTATTCGCGCGGACAAAGACGCGCCTACATTGTGGTTTATCAGCGTGAAACCGAATTGCAAGCTTTGGAAGCATGGCGACAGTCAGTTGCGAAAAAGCGCATCAAGCCGTTGCACGAATTGGACGCTGATTCTATCCGCTCCGCGTTTGATGCATACGACAAAGCGCAAAGCGCGAGCGATTCGGAAAATGAATCGGACAATGATCCAAAAAAGGATACGCTAGACAAAATCGTTAAAAATGCGTTAACCCGCGCGGATAAACTAGGGATTGAAAAAGCCGAACTAATCCGCGCCATTCAATCGGCGCAAATCTAACCCGTAGGATTTTCCTACACTGAATCAAGACCCTGCTCCGGCAGGGTTTTTTTATGCCCAAATTTTTTTTTTCGGGCTACTATCAACGTGCCTACGTGCCTGCGTTTTGGTGCGTGCCTTTGGCGTGGGATTTTCCTACGCCGTTTAATTGGGAGAAATTATGAATTTGTTATGTTCTGAATGGGTGTCTGTTCATCTCGCGCAGAAGCGCAATCACAATCGTGATATGACAGGCAAGTACAACAATCCGAAACTCAATCGTGCGCGTCATCGTTCGCAGTATCGTGCGCATCTGAAATCGTTGCAGAGTAGTGGGATTGTTTTGTGGTGAAGTCTCTCGGTCACTTGACACAGAGTCAAATATGTGAGACTATATAGTCATGGGGCAAATGCCCCTTTTTTATTGGAGGTGTAGGATTTTCCTACGGGGAGCAACAAATGAAATTGCTAGATACACAGGGATCTAATCCCAAAGCTAAGAAGTCAGCTAACTATGATTTCTACGGACAGCCTGTACGCTATGCGACACTGTCAATGATGCCCAATGACAAGCTGTGCCCTATGCGCCACAAAGCTGGGTGCGCTGATCCTTGTCTTGTGACATCTGGTATGGGTGGCGTGTATCCATCTGTCAATGCTTCACGGCAAGCTAAGACTGATTGGTTCATGTCTGATCGTGCAGGTTTCTTGGAGCAACTCAAACGTGAGATGCATAACTTCATCAAGACTTGTACTAAGCAGGGCAAGTTACCCGTATTCCGTTTGAATACGATCAGTGACATTCCTTGGGAGCGTCATCTTGATATGACGTATGAGTTCCGCAATGCGGTGTTCTTGGACTACACCAAGATTGCGTCTCGCTTAGGTACTGTGCCTAACAACTACCATTTGATCTTTAGTTACAGTGCCAAGATTGAGTACACAAAACAGGTTGGTGTTGCGCTGAGATCAAACGCACCAATGTCTGTGGTGTTCCGTGGCAAGTTCCCTAAGTTCTTTATGGGCAAGCCTGTGATTGATGGTGATGCTTCCGATATTGTCAATGCACAGAAGCATGGCTATGTCGTGGGATTGAAGGCCAAGGGTAAAGCTCGCAATGACAGGGACAATCCTTTCATTGTGAACACCGATAACTTAATAGCAGTAGCGTAGGATTTTCCTACGCATTACCAATGGAGAAATGAACATGAAGAAATTTATTATTTGGGAAGATGCTTCAGTAGTGAACAAGTATGTTGTCGAAGCTGAAACGGAAGAACGTGCCAGAGAAATGGTAACTGAAGGTGAAGTCGCGCCAGATGAGCAAGACTTTAAAGAATTTGAAATTGTAGAAGTGTTGGAGAAATGAACTATGAAAGATGATATGAAACAAGCTCTGTGGGCTACACTCATGACGATAGATAAAATCTATGAGATATCGCGTGAGATCAGTGACCACAATTATCAGGACAGCACAACGATTGATCTGTGCCGTGACATTGAGATTGAGATCCAAGATATTTACAAAGTGATCTTGAAAGAAGAAGCTCCCGCATTTCATAGGGAGTATGTAGAGGCGAAAGCCCAAGCAATAGCAGAGGAAATGCACCCATGAAAAATTGGAAATATGAAGTGTACCAAGTGCCATTCAGTGTGATGGAATCTTTGTCTGACGAAGGCAAGCCAACTCCATTCCTGTACTGGGGTAAAGATAAATCAGACAGTGTGTATGAGTTCTCAAAAGAGACTGCACGCGATCTGTTCTCTCGTCATGGCTATCGTGTCGTGGCACGCTTTGATGTAACGCAGTTGGAAGATATCTATGATCTATCCAACAATCCGTACATTGATGATGCTGATCGCGAGAAGCGCATTGATCGCATCGAGCGTATGCACTCAGTCAGTGTCGGTGACATAATACTTGACACTGAGTCAAATGAGTATTACATTGTAGCTCCATTCGGATTTGATGAGCTTGGCAAATTGAGGAGAGCATTATGATTACTGAATACAGAATGGCTGAGATGATTGTTAGTGACTACGCACTTGAGAATGGTTGGGTGTTTGGTCATGATCCTAAGTCTGTCGATTTATACACTGCACTCGTAAACATGAGTGACATGGAAGATCGTGATGAGTTGCCTAGTGAAGTGCGCCCTGCCTATCGTGTGGTGATGCATTCATTCGGCAAGTTGTTTGAACTAGCTTAACTAACATAAGGAAATAAACTATGAAAAGAGTAGATCTATTGAAGATGCAGTTGATGAACAGTCGTGGACGTTTCTTCACTGCAAAGTGGAAGGGTCGTGTCGGTGACATGATCAAAGCAAACTTCAAAGTGACTGCGATTGAAGGTCTTGATGACAGTTCAATCACCTGTCGTATCTTTGTCCCTGCATACAAGCGTCACTATGTGATGACGTTCTTTGTCGATGCAAAGGGTGACTGCACTTACATTGCAAGTGACAAGTCAAAGTTTGAGATGTCTGGACAGCAGGCATTTCGTTTTTAACTGAGGGTGTAGGATTTTCCTACACTCCATTCTAAATAAAGGAGAGTAGTTATGAGTAAACATATTCGTGTGAAGGTAACGTGTGAGATTGAGTTCGACTTGATGGATCTCGATGAGAATGTAGCGTATGAGATTCGTGAGGCTGAAGGGCTTGATGAGTTTGATGCGATTGAAGATGAGCATATCATCCGATACGTTGAGGCTCAGGATGTGTATGAGATGAATGATCAGTTCGGCATTGTCGATGCTGACATTCAGGAGGTTATCGTAGAATGAATACAGTTGACATGACTCCAACGTGGAGTACAGCGATGGACATTATCATCATGATGTTTGAGAGTGGTGATGATGTTGGTAAGGATCTTGCTAAGCAAGAGTTGCGTGACATCGGTAAGATGTTGGATGAAATCAAGGGGAGCAAAGATGACAATTGAAGAAGTGTTTAATGTATTAGCAGAAGTTGATATTGACGCTGAACTAATTGAAGTTTTTCATGAGAGCGGAGACATCTGGGTAAGAATATCCAACGTGGAAATAGAGGAGAGCGATGATGCCTAAGTATTTTGTTGGTGCAACAGTCACCAAGTATTACAGCGCAGAAGTTGAGGCTGATAATGAGGTTGAAGCTAATCATAAGTTTTGGAGTTTAAATTATGATCCTGACAGAGGTGTCGTGGAACATGATGAAGAAATTGAAGAAGAGATATACACAAACTTTGAGGTAAAAGACAATGCCTAAGTACACAGCACAAATCCATTACAAGGATGACGATGACTTCTGGTCTGAGCGCATGACTATCTCACCCATCTTCACTGGTGTGACTAAGATCAGTGACTGGGTGCGTAAGACTGTCGATGACAAAGACAACATTCGTGAGGTCTGTGTCATGCAGTTACATCGTGGCGGTAAGACTCAGATTCATGGGTACTATGAATGGAAGTCTAATCGTTTGTGGTTGGACACTAGCAAGCCTGCATTTTTGCACAATGCTTTCTATGGTCTTGATTGATCATGGTTGAATCAGCAATCATGATCGGTGTCATCATCTCAATGTATCTTGTATTGCGTGCAATCAAGTGGGTTGTTGACATCATATTTTAAGTAAATTATTATCACTAAACATTAAATCAAATGGAGAATACAAATGAGCATTTATCAAAACTTTGACCATGTCCCTGCACTTCCTGCTGAGCTTAACTTTGAGCCAGTGCGTGAGCAGGTAGTTCGTACTGGCCGTGACGGTATCGTCCGCTCAGTTCCAGATTCATTCTGGGTAATCAACCCACTGACTGACAGTGTGATGGCTACAACTAGGAAGCGTCATAGATCCCCAAACTTTAATGTGTCTTGGGATTCTTTCACTGATGGTCTGATTGCATCTGGCATTGACCTGTCACAGTTGAAGGTTAAGTTCAATGTGGCACATAACTCAGCCGCTTACAGTGCTGACATCTTGTTCCCTAAGTACGACTATGAACGCATTGTCGGTGAGCCTACTCAGATGAAAATGCGTATCATCGACTCGCATGACAGCACATTCCGCAGGGTAATGCGTGCGTACATTGAGCGACTCGCTTGCACTAACGGTATGGTCACTGTCGGTGAGCGTTTGGAATTCAAATCATTCCATACCATTCACAGTGATCCTGAGAAGATTGGTGCAGTTGCGTCACAGTATCCAGTTCGCTTGGAGAATGAGGCGCACCTCTACAAGATCATGATGCGCACTAAACTGGACAAGGATACTGCGATCCAGTTCTGCCGTGACTACGTTGCATCGTATCGTTCAACGACTGGTATCAAGATCAATGAGAAATCAGTTGAGGAGTTCGCTCGCATCTGGAATCAGTATTCAGCATTGGGTGATACAGGCTACCGTCTGTACAACACGCTGACTCACATCGGCACACACGTTAGTGGCCGTGAAGGTACTGACCTAGCACGCAAGCAGGTACGCATTGAAGACAAAGTGTCTGACATCGTACAGACTCCTAAGTTCCGTGAGCTAGTTGGACTCGCGGCATAACATAGGATCTACCTAGGTAGCAGGGCAGTGTAGTAGGTAGGTATTACCTGACCCTGTTTACCCACATAGATCCTATTCAAATCAACCTTTATGGAGACATTTATCATGACTGAATATTACACTGACGATGAGATCGTAGAACGCATTAAGAATGTTGGTAACGGGAAAGACTCGTATGAATGGCTTGCTAATTTAGTACAGCAACGCTTTATGCAGAAGGATCAGCGCAACGAGCATATGAGCAAGCGTCTCAATGAGGCGGCATGCATCATCGGTCACAACACAATCTCGGAGTCCATGATGTATGAGTGATCTACAGGAGATGGCTGAAGAACGTAAGCGCAGTGATGTTAGCTTGATGAACTTCATGCAGAACAACAGGGTGTCTGTTGTCTACATTGGTGAGACACGCAGATGGAGAGCCAAGTCTACTGATTCATTGCAGGAAGGTATGGGAACTAACATTCGCTCTGCCATCATTGATCTTGAAAGGAGAATGAAATATGAGCGAAGTTAACGGGACAATGATTAAGCATCTCGTTGATTCGTATCTCAAGTCCCGTGACTTTGATCGTCTGACAGCATCCCAAGACCAGTATCGTTACTGGTTGCGGGTGCTACTTGAGACTGAGTATGAGGGTGAGACAGTCGGCCAACTTAAATACAAGAAGCTAACTGCCCCAGAGGCACAGGTTATCTACGATACAATCTCAGATCGTGGTATTACTTTTGCTAATAGAATCAATGCAGTAGCGCGTAAAGTTTATAACTATGGCATGAAGTATGGACACATTGAGAAGAACCCATGGTCAATGATTCAGACCTTGACGCCTGCACCACGCAAAGTGATGTGGCAACCTGATGATGTGAAGACATTTCTTGAGATTGCATACAGTCACTTCAAGACCCGTGGCATTGGGTTGATTGTTCACATGGCGTATGAATGGGCGCAACGCATTGGTGATATGCGTCTACTCACATGGGATGCCATAGACTTTGAGAATCAAGTGCTACATCTTGAGCAGTCGAAGCGCAGGGCTGTTGTACATCTACCTATCTCAAACGACTTGATGGATGTACTGCGCCAACAGAATGGAGCATTTGACTGGCAACCCTATGTTGCACCTAACGTCAACGCTAAGACTGACAGTGGCTATGCACCCTATGGACTGGAGGTAGTATCTCGTGTCGCAAAGAAGATTATCATTGAGGCTGGTCTTAACCCAGAGCTACGACTGGCAGACCTTAGACGCACAGCGACTACGGAAATGGTTGAAGCAGGCGTGGGTATTGCCCAGATCATGCAGGTCACAGGACACCAGTCACCACAGTCAGTCACACCCTACATGAAGAACACCTTGACAGGTGCGACAAATGCGCTTACACTCCGTTCTGCACACACGGCAGGTGTACATACTGAATGAGGTTATCGCTATGAATAGGATCAATGACTTTATTGATGGTTTAGATTTAGGTGTAGGATTTTCCTACAGGTGTAATTGCCCTCAGTGTGGGGGCAAGAATACGTTCACAGTAACTAACGATAATGGTAATGTTTTGTATAACTGCTACAAAAATAGTTGTCGGGTTGCTGGTGCAATACATCGCAACATGGATGCATTTACAATTAAGGCTAAACTTATGCAACAATCCTCTGAATATACCGCTGACACTTACGAGGAAGCTCTACAAGAGACTTTCAAACAATCGCCATACCTGACACGCATGAAGCCTAACAGTGACGCTGTGAGAGAGTTTTTGACTAAGTGGAATCTCAACCCAGATGATGTGCTGTATGACATTCGACAGGACAGAGTAGTGTTCCCTGTGTACACTCGCACTGGAAACTTAGTCGATGCAGTAGGCAGATCCATATTCAACAGACAACCCAAGTGGCTACGCTATGCGTCATCACCTGTGCCATACACACACGGTAAGGGCAGGACTGTTGTCATCGTTGAAGATGCGATCAGTGCCTACACTATCGGTGAGATTGTTGGTCACAAGGCAACTGGCCTAGCATTATTAGGTACACAATTGACTGACTTCCATAAGTGGTACATCGGCAATTACTTTGAGAATGCAATCGTATCTTTAGATCCAGATGCTCGTGACAAGACTTTGTCTATGACGAAAGATCTTCGTAGCTTAATGAATACAACTGCATTGAATACTGAAGATGACTTGAAGTATGCTAATGCAAATGACATGAAACAATTGGAGGCGTTACTATGAAAGTAGATTGGTCTAATTTTATCAGCCCACGTGAGCGTGCTCAGTTAGAGAAAGAGCGCAATGCTCCATCACCGTATCAGTCTTACACCTACGCTGATTGGAAGAAGCTTGCACCTTCTGATAAGAAGTTGCCTAAGCCGCAGAGTCAGTTTGAACGTGACTATGACAGGATGCCTGCCGGTGTTAAACCTTTTATCACTGGCCTTTGGAAGCTAGAAGAGGAGTTAAGCAATGAGTAAAGTACCTTACATCGAGAGAAGCTATGGTGACAGTGGCTTGACAGGTGAGTGCGCTTACCTGTGGGCATTGTTCCTAGCCAATGAAGCTGACATGGCAGACGATACCTTTGAGTATTCCAAATGGAAGTCACTGGCTGAACAGCTAACACCTTCAGAAGGTAAGCCCATGCCCGCCACTGTTCATTGTGCTGATCTTGAAGATGCCATGCAAAAATACAATGGTCGTGAGTATGTGTACCCCGGTAGTGATCCACAGGAATGAGCAAGATCATTGGGTTCTGGGTGAACAGCTACAGGAGTGATCGCAAAGCATTCTGGCTTGAACTGGTAGGCTTCCTGTTCACAGTAGCGGCAAGCATGTACCTAGCAATCAATGCCAACGCACCTGATATGAGAGTGGTGTACCCAGTTTCGTTTGTGGGTGTCATCGCACAGGTGTATGCTAGCTACCGTAGAGGTGCGGCATGGGTCTTGTTATTGACATCGTACTTCGTGTGCATTAACGTGTTCGGCTTTGGCCGTGCAATGGGCTGGTATTAAAGGAGAGTGTAATGAACCTAATTGATTTCTTGAGTGAGATTGAAGTTGATGAACACAATTTGCGAGATACACTGAGTGATTTGTCAGACAGCATACTCGTTGCTGAGTTACGCAAGTATCGTCAGAATAGAATAGATGAATACCTGTCAGTAAAGGATGGTGTATCTATAAACGCATATGTAGTAGGTGATCTTGAACAAGATGCATTTGAGATTAGCAGACGCATTGAAGCGATTGATATGATCTTAGATGAATACACTGTAGACCATGAGCCATTCGACTTTGAATCAGTTGAGTGGTGGGATGATAAGGAGGGACTCAATGAGTAAGCACTGGCGCGACTCAATGAATGAACGCAATCAGGACTGGATCAACAGTCGTGAGAAGCCAAAAGAAATTGTAACTAAAGTCTCCAATCAAAAGTATCGTGATGGGTGGGACAGAATCTTTGGAGATAAGAATGGAACTGGCACTACTAAAGAGCCTACTAAATAAAGAATTCTACGACGAGTTCAAAGGTGATAAATGCCCACACAAATTATTCAGTAAGGATCTGAGTAAGATCAAAACACTGATTGACTCGGCTATGGATAAGTATCGCCGTGACCTCACAGTCAATGAGATAGAGGGACTGTTCTTTGCTTCTGATCCCTCACTAACCACTGCACAGATAGATGTCTTCAAAGGTGTGTTCGCCAAAATGCGGCATGAATCCTCCATCGGCAAAGATGTAGCCAGTGATATTTTATCTAAACTTTTTCAGCAGTACCTTGGCGAGGAAGTTGCGAACATTGGCTTTAACTTAGTCAATGGTACGCAGACATCCATGGAGCCACTACGCAGGCTCGTGAGTAACTACCGTGATGATTTCCTACCCGACTTAAACATTGAGTGGGATGACTTGGAGATTGAGACATTGCTTGAGAAGAATGATCTAGAGACACGTTGGCATTTCAACTTACCTACACTCGCACAGCACGTTGAGGGTGTGAATGCAGGACACTTGATCGTGGGTGGTGCTCGTCCCAACACAGGTAAAACATCTTTCCATGCGTCACTCATCGCTGGCCCTAATGGTTTTGCACAGCAGGGTGCTAACTGTGTGATCCTCTGTAATGAAGAAGCTACCCATCGGGTTGGAGCACGTTACCTGACAGCCGCTAGTGGCATGACAATGCGGGAGATACGTGACAATCCACGTGAGGCACATCACCGCTGGTCTAAGTTAAAGAGTAACATCCACATCAAGGATGCTACTGGGCAGTCCATGCATTGGGTTGAGTTAGTATGCAAGACGTATAACCCTGACATCGTGGTGTTAGACATGGGTGATAAGTTTGCACCTGATCAATCTCATGAGGGATTGAAGCTGTGTGCTATCCATGCGAGACAGATAGCCAAGGAGTATGGCTGTGCAATCTTCTACATGTCACAGCTAAGTGCTGAGGCTGAGGGACGTACCAATCTTAATCAGTCGATGATGGAAGGTAGTAAGACTGGCAAGGCTAGTGAGGCTGACCTGATGCTGTTGATTGCGAAAGATCCTCCAGTCGAAGGTGTTGAAGATGATGGGTACACTCGTCACATTAACGTAGCTAAGAATAAGTTGAGTGGGTGGCATGGACGTATCACCTGTAACTTAAACTACTACATCGGACGGTATGAAGTGTGAGCCATGATCAACTGGAGATGTTTGACAAGTTCTTTGCATATGATGGTGAAGATGCCATCGTGTGTAAGAAGTGTGGTGTTGCCCAACCTCCAGAGAACTTTCAACACATGGAGTCTGGTGAGATCAAACGTAAGTGCAAGTCCTGCCAGAAAAAACATAGCCAAGTTGTGTCTAGGTTACGCAAGGAGGTGCCTGATCCTCCTGACGATTATCAATGCCCAATCTGTTTGCAGACATTGCAGGAGATTGGTAAGCATGGTCAGGCAAAATTACAGAAATGGGTGTTGGATCATTGTCACGACACAGACACATTCAGGGGTTGGATTTGCTTTAACTGCAACTCTGGACTAGGATCTCTCAATGATGACATTGAAACAACGAAACGTGCAGTTAGATATTTAGAGGCACATCAGAATGAAATTAGTTCTTGACGTAGAGAACACCGTCACAAAGATTGATGGAAAACTACATTTAGACCCATTTACACCCACAAATTCCCTTGTCATGGTTGGTGTTTATCCTGAAGGTGGGGAGCCAAAGCACTACACATTTGATCACGTAGATTATGATTGCAAGTATGAGTACAGGAAACGTGACTGCGATGAGATACAGGCACTACTTGATCAGACCACATTGTTAATTGCACACAATGCACCACACGACTTGATGTGGATGTGGGAAAGTGGATTCAAATATGACGGTGCTGTGTGGGACACAATGCTTGCTGAGTATGTACTACAACGTGCGCAGAAAGAACCATTGTCGTTGGAAGCTGTTGCTGAACGCAGGGACTTACCTGTGAAGAAGCAGGATACCCTGAAGAACTACATGAAGCAGGGTGTACCCATCAATGAGATTCCATATGAAGAGCTAAAAGAATATCTTTACGCTGACTTAGAGACGACAATGGCGCTGTACTATGATCAGTCCCATGACTTCAGGGAAGATGAGAATCGTGGTTTGATGCCTACTGTCGATCTCACAATGGAGACATGCGTGCTACTCGCAAAGATCTACCGCAATGGATTCACTGTAGATACAGAAGCATTGGAAGATGTGCGTGTCGAATTTGAGACAGAGAAATTATCACTTATTCGTGATTTAAATGAGGCAATAACATCACTTATGGGTGATACTCCGATTAATCTGAATTCACCTGAGCAATTGTCTTGGGTCATCTACTCACGCAAGCCGAAGAACAAAACGCAATGGGCAAACGAAGTTGATCCGTATATGAGTCCTACTGACTTTAAACGATTCATTAATGAGTCAAGTACACCTGTTAGACGTACAAAGGCAGTCAAGTGTTCTGAGTGCAGGGGTAACGGTACGTTCTACAAGAAAAAGAAAGATGGATCTAACTTTAAGAATGCAAGCAAGTGTCCAACATGCGCTGGCAATGGGTACGTGCTGACTGAGTTACCTAAACTTGCAGGTCTGAAGTTCACTCCCCCTACTGTTGGATGGCACAGTGCTAACGGGTTCAGCACAAGTAAATCTAATTTAGAATATCTGGAGCGTGTTGCCCGATCAAAGGAGATGCATGAGGCAGTAGATTTTTTATCTAAAATTCGCAGACTCAGTGCTGTTGATACTTACTTAAATAGTTTTGTCGATGGCATCAGATCTTTTGTCAAGCCTGATGGAAAGCTACACGTTCGACTAACACAGCACATGACTTCTACAGGTAGGTTCTCAGGACGAGATCCAAACATGCAGAACATGCCACGTGGCGGTACATTTCCTGTAAAACGGGTATTCAAGTCCCGATTTGCAGGAGGTAAGATCATGGAGGCTGACTTTGCTCAGCTTGAGTTTCGTGTGGCGGCATTCTTGTCACAAGATAAAGTAGCAATGAAAGAGATTGAGGAGGGATTTGATGTCCATGCGTACACCGCAAAAGTCATTTCGGAAGCGGGTCAGGCAACTACTAGGCAGGAGGCGAAGGCACACACATTCGCTCCACTCTATGGAGCAACAGGATTCGGAAGAAGTCCCTCAGAAGCAGAATACTACGAACACTTCACAGACAAATACAAAGGAATAGCGAAGTGGCATCGCAACTTAGCGACTGAAGTGCTGACGTTCAAGAAGATTACCACACCTAGTGGTAGGCAATTTTCATTCCCTGATGTGAAGCGTAGAAAGAATGGCACGATTACTAACTTCACTGCTGTGAAGAACTATCCTGTACAATCTTTTGCGACGGCTGACATTGTCCCTGCTGTACTTCTTGAGATTGATGACAGGATGCGCAACCTAAAGTCGTGTATTGTGAACAGCGTTCATGACTCAATCGTCATAGACATTCATCCTGATGAAGTGGGGTTGGTACTATCAACTATTGACGAGATCAACAATTCACTGTATTCTATAATATTAGAAAGATTTGATATAGAGTTCAATGTACCCCTTTTACTTGAACCCAAAATTGGTGTAAACTGGCTTGACCAAAAGGAGGTCAAATATGACAACTGAAGTATCACCTATTAATACAGCTAACTTTGCTGACATGGCTCACGCTATGGGCATGGGTGCTGACATGAGCAGTGGCTCATCTAAATCATCCACACTTCCACGCCTACGCATCTGGAACTCTGCTGTCATGGGACAGGTAGAGGTCAATGGCAAGAAGAAGAACATGGAGGTTGTGCCTGAAGGTACATTCCGTCTTCAAATGCCTGACGAGTCGTTCGTGTATGCTGAACAGGCCAATGTTCGCATCTTTGTACAACGCTTTATGAATAAGCGGTTTGACGACAAAAACAATATGTACGTCAAAACAATCATGGGCGAAGATCTTAATAGCGATCTTAAAGATAACGCTGGCACATTCAATTGTGGTAAGCCTGCTGGGTACATCCCTAACTACAGCGACTACTCAAAGGAGCAACAGGCTTTCTTTAAAACAATCAAGCGCACTCGCGTCATCCTTGGTGAAGTCGAGTTAGTCAATCCTGTTGATGCTGAAGGCAACGAAGTTGAAGTTGGCCGTCAGCCATTCATCTGGGAAGTTGACAACGGTGAAGCATTCAAGGCGATGGGTGAGCCATTCGCTCAGCTAGGCCGACAGAAGCGTTTGCCAGTCCAACACTGGATTAAGTGTACGACTACTACAGGTCAGTACAGTGGCAACGTCACCTACTACGTACCAGTGCCATCACTGGATCTTTCATCTACAATTGATCTTGAAGAAGCGGATCAGAAAAGATTCCAAGACTTCATTGATTGGATTGGTAACTACAATCAATACATTCTAAATGCCTACAACGAAAAGGCTGGTAACTCCATCTCCGATGATGATGCCTCCCTCGTTGAGGAATTTGTAGATATTGATGGGGAGTGATTGTGAATCATTCCGCTGAAATAAAGATTCACAGATACCTTGAGGATGTGCGTAAGAGCAAGCGTGGTATGTCTCCTGACACAATTGCTCGCATCGTCAAGGATGTGAAGGAAGCTGTTGAGAAACAGTTCAACCAGAGTGAACGGAAGTTCACATTGCGTATGTCGAACATTGGCAGACCTTACTGTCAGCTATGGTACGACAAGAATGCACCAGAGGAAGGTGTAGAACCATCTGCCAACTTCCTGATGAACATGATGATTGGTGACATCGTGGAAGCTGTCTTCAAAGGAGTGTTGACAGAGGCAGGGGTTGATTTCAGCGATGGATTCAAATCTACACTCAATCTCGGTAAACATAAGATTGATGGTACGCATGACTTGATCATGGATAAACGTGTCGATGACATCAAGTCTGCGTCACCTTGGTCTTACAAAAACAAGTTCAAGGATTACTACACACTTCGTGATCATGATTCCTTCGGGTATGTTGGTCAGCTAGCAGGTTACTCACAATCGCTTGGTGTAGACATCGGTGGTTGGTGGGTAATCAATAAGGCAACAGGTGAATTCAAGTATGTGTCTGCATGGGACATGGCTGTCGAAAAGCAGGACATCTTGGATGACATCAAAGAGAAAGCAGACAAGCTTGAGTCTAATCAGTTTGAGCGTTGCTTTGAACCTGTTGAAGAGACATATCGTAAGAAGCCAACTGGCAACAAGGTGTTAGCTGAAGAGTGCGGTTGGTGTAAGTATAGGTACAAGTGTTGGCCCTCAATTCAAGAGCTACCCTCGCTTGCATCACAGGCTAAGGAAAAGCCTATCGTTGCATACATTGAGATAGCTAATGAAACTGAAGAGTCAACTAAGAAGAAACGCACTTAAACACGGCTATCGTTCTGGGCTAGAGCATGTAGTTCTTAATTCTCTTACAGATAGGAACTGCACTGCCCAATACGAGTGTATGAAAATTGAGTGGGAAGATCTATCGTATAGAAAATATACACCAGACTTTCTTTTACCCAATGGAATAATCATAGAAACAAAAGGTAGGTTCACACCTGCTGATCGTATGAAACATTTGGCTATACAAAAGCAACATCCTAATTTAGATATACGATTTGTATTTAGTAACAGTAACTCTAAATTACGTAAGGGTGCCAAGACTACTTATGCAGATTGGTGTGTGAAGAATGGGTTTCTGTATGCGGACAAGGATGTCCCACAGGAATGGATTGACGAAAAGAAAAAACCTGCTAAAGTGTTTCCACAAGAACTAATTAAATTTCCTTACAAGAAAATACAGAGGTAGTTATGACTGAGCAGACAAGCAAAAACAATTCAACATTTGCAGTTGCAGTTGAACCGGAGTTTGATGATAACAACAAGTGGACTGGTGTTGTCTCAGCCCACATTGAAGAAGCTGTTGAAGACGATCTTGATGAAAATGAGTTGGTTCAAGTTCGTAGCGTTTTAGGTATGCTTGCATCTTGCCTTGAGCTTATGGAACGTGATGAAGATTTCTTAAATTACGTCAGAACATTTTTCATTGAAACCCAGCAAGACATGATTGAAGGTTTCTTGGAGGAATTTGATGAAGCACAAAAGCCCTCATTCACACGAAGTGAAGATGGCAAAGTTATTTCGTTAAACTTTCACACTAAAACATATGGGAATGCGTGATGGGTTTTAAAGATATCCGTAATGAGTTGACACCAGAAGTCAACGCAATGCTTGAAGACATGGTAGAATTTGATGAGATCAATAAGCCTATGCATTACAACACAGGCAAGTACGAAACATTTGATATCATTGTCGATGTAATGGGAGACTACGACACAATACCCTACTGTCGTGGCAATGTGCTGAAGTATATGTTGCATAGAATGTGGAACAAGGGTGATCCACTAGCCAATGTCGGAAAGGCAACATGGTACTTAGACAAACAGACTGGCTTAATGCGCAAAACTGAAGGAGTGAACTGGTAATGTCTAGGGAAATAGATGTCAAGGTTGACATTGAACTGTTTATAGATATAACTGAAGTTTCGCCCGAACATAGGAATCAAGATGGAATCACAGAAATCATCGAGGATGTGCTCGATGCGTGTGTGTATGACATTCCGGGTTCGACTCTCAAAAGAATCGGGATTGAGATTGAAGGACTTGATTAATGAAATACTTAGGCATCAACATAGATCTTGACAGAGACAGTGAGCTAACTGAACAAGCGACTGTTCTCCTCAAAGATTACTACATGCTGGAAGACGAAACATCGCCACAGCAGGCATTTGCACGTGCCGCTGTCGCATATTGTGAGGGTGACTATGCTTTTGCTCAACGGATTTATGACTATGCTAGCAAGTGTTGGTTTATGTTTGCATCTCCGGTCTTGTCTAATGCACCCAGAGACGGAGAAGACATCAAGGGTCTTCCTATCAGTTGTTTTCTCACTTATGTTGGTGACAATCTGGAGTCCCTTATTGATCACAATGCTGAAGTTGCATGGCTATCTGTCAAAGGAGGTGGAGTCGGTGGTCACTGGTCTGATGTACGCCCTGTAAGCGACAAGGCACCGGGAGTGATTCCATTCTTAAAGGTTGTTGACTCACAGATGACAGCCTACAAACAAGGCAAGACCCGCAAGGGATCTTATGCCGCATACCTTGATGTATCGCATCCAGAGATCATTGAGTTCGTAAACTTTAAAGTCCCTACTGGAGGGGATATAAACCGTAAGTGTTTGAATTTATTCAACGCAGTTAACATTACAGATGCTTTTATGGAGGCAGTAAAAAATGGAGAAATCTGGGAACTTAGATGTCCACACACAGGAGCTATCCGAAGTACAATCCAAGCTAGAGAATTGTGGCAAAGAATACTTGAAGCTCGCTTCAGAACTGGTTCGCCTTACCTCAACTTTATCGACACAGCCAACCGCGCATTACCAGACGCTCAAAAAGCTCTTGGACTTGCAATTAGAGGGAGTAACTTATGTAACGAGATACATCTCGCGACAAGTGAAGACAGAACAGCCGTCTGTTGCCTCTCAAGTGTCAACATTGAGCGATACGATGAATGGCGAGATACAGAAATGGTACAAGACATGGTCCGACTCTTGGACAACGTCCTTAAATTCTTTATCAGAAATGCGCCAGAAGAGCTAGAGAAAGCTAAGTTCAGTGCATACATGGAACGGTCCATCGGCTTAGGTGCGATGGGCTTCCATGGCTACTTACAGAACAAGGGCATTGCATGGGAATCTTGGCAGGCGGCTAGTGAGAACTACCAGATCTTTAAGAAGATCAAAGAAGATGCATTGGAGTCTACACATGAACTCGCTAAAGAAAGAGGTGAAGCACCGGATATGGCAGGCACAGGGCGGCGTAATGCTCATCTACTTGCGATTGCTCCGAATGCTAACTCGTCTATCATATGTGGGTGCTCAGCGTCTATTGAGCCTATCAAGTCGAATGCATACACGCACAGAACACGTGCAGGTGCGCATCTGGTTAAGAACAAAGCGTTAGAAAAGGTTCTGGAGGAACACGGTGAAAATACCGAAGTTACATGGAAAACAATTATATCAAGCGAAGGCTCTGTCCAGCATTTGGACTTCCTCAGTGACCATGAAAAGAGCGTATTCAAAACAGCCTTTGAACTGGACCAAGCGTGGGTTGTTGAACATGCGGCTAAAAGGCAGGAGTTTATTTGTCAGGGACAATCAGTAAATCTATTCTTCCCTGCTGGCTCACCTAAGCCATATGTCAATTCTGTCCACATCAAGGCGTGGAAGGATGGCCTCAAAGGATTGTATTACTTACGTACCAATGCCGGTGTGAGTGCTGACAAAGTCGGTGCGTCAGTTGAACGCAACGCATTAAAAGATTTCACCTCTGACAGTGAAGGAGAAGAGTGTATCTCCTGTCAGGGATAACAGAGTTCGGTGATTGCAACACCGATAGGAACGTGACCGAATATCTCTCGCTGATGGGGGATAAGGTAAACTCAAAGGGATAGCGTCCATACCCTTAGCAGGGTTGCGAGTTGTAGGAGGTCCATTCGGAAAGGTACATCAGATAGTACCTCCTTGGGGGTTACCCGATTCCCCCCGTTCCGCCTTTTTAGGTTATATCATGGCAAGAAAAAAATTATTACACATAGCAATAGGACCAATAGAACACGTGCCTTCAGAAAAAGATAGAAGCTATAATGAGCTTGTGTGCTCTATCTGCCACTGCGAGTTCGACATTGAACTTGAAGGTGGTATTGATGGGTACTTAGGTGTGCTACCTGTGGCTATGTGCGCTATGTGCTACTCAGGATTAGATGAGTTCTTCACACAGCTACATGGCTGTTATGATGATGAACATGATGGATACGAGGATCACAATGAAGATTAAAGGCGTACACATGAATGGCGGAGGAAAGCCTGTAGATCGTTTTGATTTAGAAGAAGCAATCATGAAAGCATGGCGCACATCGGATGACATCAAGGCTTTGTATACGTCCGCTGAGCGCATGGATGAGGATCAGATGATGAATGCCTTACTTGGGCTAGAGATCTTCGCTGAGATGCGCTTTGATGAGCTTTGGAATACATTTGAGAAGTGCGTTAGTAACGGAGTATTTGATGACAGCACAAAACGTGGAGAAGAAATTGCTAGAGCTTTGGATGAAGCTACTCAAGGCTTCGGTCAAGAACAAATCTAGGAAGATAGCTAAGCTTGAGAGTAGACTAATTCAGCTAGAACTGGAGAAGAAGAAATATGAGCACTGACTTTGAAGAAGAGTTTGACCTAGTCAAAGCACTGCGTGAAGCGCAAGCACTTGAGATGGTTGAAGAAACTGAGAATGGATGGCAGACTAAAGTAGTCCCAGACGCATTAGCACAAGCCGCTGTAAAAGAAATTGTTCAACTAAGACAAGAGGTTAACGATTTACGCAACAGATTAGCAAAAGTCAAGTCTTGACAGATTTATGTCGCTGAGTATAACTACTCCCTCATGCCCACTTCGGTGGGCTTTTTTTTCCTTTAAACTTAACCGGAGTGGTGTAATGCCCCTACTAGAACAATCAAAAACATACAAGCCATTTCTATATCCATGGGCTGTGGACTTCGCTGTCAAGCACGAGAAAGTGCATTGGGGTGAATGGGAGGCTAAGTTACAGGATGACGTAGCTCAATGGAATAATGGGAAGCTGACTGATGTCGAAAGAAACCATATTACGCAGATCCTTAGACTCTTTACGCAGTCGGATGTCCAAGTTGGAACAAACTACTTGGAATCTTACATACCTAAATTTAAGAATAACGAAATTCGGGCTATGCTTACTAGCTTTGCTAATCGTGAATTTGTGCATCAGCGTTCTTACGCTTTACTCAATGACACACTAGGCTTGCCAGAAGAAGAGTTCTCAGCGTTCTTAGAGTATCAGCAGATGGCTGACAAGATTGAGTTCATGGCTGACATTGATGTGAACACACAAAGTGGACTGGCTAAAGCAGTTGCCCGGTCAGTGATCAATGAAGGCATGAGTTTGTTCAGTGCATTCGTAATGCTACTTAACTACCAGCGCACAGGTAAGATGCGTGGCATGTGTGAGATTGTCGAGTGGAGCATTCGTGATGAGACGATGCACTGTGAGGGCATGACTAAACTATTCAGAACCTTTTGTGAAGAACACCCAAGGATTGTGACAGATGAATTTAAATCAGATATCTACCAAATGGTCAGAGATGCAGTCTCTCTTGAAGACAAAGTTATTGAACTTGCGTATGAGATGGGAGACTTGGAAGGACTCAGCAAAGAAGAAGTTAAAAAATATATTAGGTACATCGCAGACAGACGACTGATTCAGTTAGGTCTGAAAGGTAACTACAAAGTTAAAGAGAACCCACTACCATGGGTAGACTGGGTTGTGCCAGGAGATTCTCACAAGAATTTCTTTGAGGGTGTTGTGACAGATTACAATGCCGCAGGCATGGAAGGTGATGACTGGGGGTGGCAGGCCGCATGAGTTTAGATCAAGTGAAGAAGAAATTTGATGAACTTGAACAGAAGATTAAAGAAATGGAGGCCGCCATCAGATACATGAAAAGACAAATGCGCAAATAGTGCTTGTGCAAAAACTTGACATTTGATATAATTCGCATA
>Ga0255752_10002094_pt1 | contig 22513 bp, 16 predicted proteins | sample 011ome_25_FD_179952 | JGI IMG/M metagenome (GOLD analysis project Ga0255752, IMG submission 179952) | Coastal salt marsh microbial communities from the Groves Creek Marsh, Skidaway Island, Georgia - 011512CT metaG (version 2) | ecosystem: Environmental > Aquatic > Marine > Intertidal zone >... | reverse complement strand
AACACATCTTGTGACTGACCATAACTAAAGATAGTCTTACTGGACATAACTTCTATAAGTATCTCTCCAGTAGCTACAGAAACCATTCTAAGACTCACAGTGATCGTATCTTCTCTGTACTGTACACTTGACCCTATTCCTAGATATCTAGCACCTGCACCACCTGTAATTAGATTACTATCATACGATACAACAGCACCTTCTAGCAACACACCTGCAAACAGCAAAGGTAGTAGAGCAGTTTCTTCTTCCATTTGTTCTCTTGTTGATCTAATTATTTGTCTTTCTTTAGTTAAGTTATCTAGACCAACTCTTTCTACTACACGAAAAAACTTACCATTAGAAGTATGTTTTAATGCTCGTATTAATAAATTGCTTGGTGCTTGTGTGACTGCAGTAGAAAATAATGCAAATTCACTATTTGATTTTCTTTGTCCTGTTTGATCTGTAAACGAAGTAGGATATACAGCAACTACTGGCATATTTAGTGGTCGCTTAACTTCTTGTAATTCTTTTGAGTGTAAAGAGTAGATACTTGCTTTATCTACTTTTTTGCTTTCAAATATATATTGTTCTGTGTCTTGTAAAACACTAGTTATAGAACAACTAGAAAGTAAAAGAACCAATAGGTAGCGTGATTTCTGTAATATTTCCATCGGCATCAGTTATTTTAAGAGTAATATAAACTCCATCACTGGTATATTCAATGATATTACCTTCTAATTCAATAGTTCCTGAATCACTAGGTGTTTCACCAAATAAATTATCTACTAATTGCCTACTCAGTTGAGCATAGATTCTTGATTCTAGGTTTCGTATGAACCTAGCAAGTGTAGTATTTTCAGCTTCTCTTTTTAATTCTTCTTTGTATGCTTTTATCTCCGCTTTTATTGCTTCTTTACGATTAAACTCTTGATTTTCTATAGTTAGATAATGACTAGATGTACCTATGCCATTAAAAGAAGGAGATTTAAACTTATGGACTATTTGATCTGCTTTAGCATTTTGTATAAATATTCCTAAAATTAAAATAATACCTATAACAGATACCCATTTAATTATAGTATCTTTTTCTTTAGCTTCTTTTCTTCTTTGAAGTTCAGCTTTACTAGGTCTACCTCTTTTTTTCTTAATCTTTTCTTTGGTCATCTCTATCTGCCTTTGCTATTTTACTACTATCTATAAGTTGTGGAACTCCTAGAATAGTTTTAATTAAGGTGTCTTGTCTAATGATTTCATTATCTAAACTACGAACCCTATCAATTAATGCTACTAAAATACCATGTTGTGAGTCAAGTTTTGTACCTAACCTTTCTTCCATAGCAGATATTGATAAATTAACTTTTTCATCAACAGTATCAAGTTTGGTTTCCATACCATCAATAATTCGCATGATAAGTTTCCAAACAAAGTAGCCAAGTCCTAATGCGGCGGCAATAGGAAATCCTACTTCAGTAATTAGTGATACTGCTGAATCCAAAATTTAACTCCAAATAGCACCTGCTACATCTTGTACTAATTGATCTTCACCAGTCACATCAGTAGCATCGCCACCATCTTCAACAAATTTAGATAGATGTTTAACAGTAGTACTTACACTACCATCAAGTCCTGCATCAGCACCTGTGCCTGTAAGAGTATTGTTATAAACTACCATTATAGTTTCATGTTTTGCGTTTGCAGTATCATCAGCACTAGAATCAGCAGGTGGATAAACTTCCAATCGCTGAACAGTGGTTGTATTTGAAATAGCCATATTTTTCTCCTATAAAGTTGCTATTATAAATGCTAAGAGTTCATTATACCTAACTCCTAACCTAGTTTGCTCTACTCCGTCATCATCAGTCCAAGTATCAGATATAAACATACCATAGTCACCTGCATCTAATCCTTCCGCAGTAAAAGCATCTTGTAAATCTTGTGCAATAATTCCAAAGTGATATCTAGCATCATCACCTTTTTCTTCTACTGCATGATTCCACTTATATCTTCTTATTAAACCTTTACATGCTGTAGCTACTCTTTGTTCTGCATCTGATAGTGTTTGTATATCTTGTTTTTCGTTTCTATCAGAAGTATTAATACTACCATCAACTGCATATAGTTCTTTATATCTATTAGATGAAAAACCAAGTCTTAACATGTTATCTGCTGTAGCTCCTTGGTCTTGTGAAGGGCTTATATAGTGACTACCAAAAGCAGTCATTACTTTAAATCCTACTGCTGAAGTGCCTGAGCCTGCCTCCATAAAGAGGTTATAACTTGACTCTGATCTAGAGCCTATAGCTCCCTCAAACTCAGTAGAGCTAGTTTTAAAGTGTAATAATTCACCATGTGAACCTTGTATAGTAGTCTCTCCGTCACCTACTTCAAATATACCATTTTCACCAAAAGCAACAAGTTGTGCTGTGACATCATCATTGGTAGATATACCTCCAAATTTTACGGTACTACCGCTCCCTGTGACTATGTCAGAGGTCATTCCAGAGCCAAAGTCCATGTGTATTGCTGACGAAGGTTCAAGGTTTATGTCTCCTGCAAAGGTAGCATTTTGTGATGAGTCTAATGTAAGTGTTTCTGTTAATGTTCCACTATTTTGGGTGTAAAACATTATCTGACCATCTGTATATCCTGTACTTCTACCTTCAATCTTGCCAAAGGTTCTTAAGGTTGTGTTATTTCCATAGGCTCTAAAATGTATTTCAGAGGAAGTCATAGCACCTGATGAAGAAGCTGTACGATCTAGAATCAGTCTACCGCCCGGATATGCAGATGTTCTTGAAGCTATATCTCCACCTGCTGTAATAGTTCCTATATTTGTAAGGTTTCTACCATTTGATATAATTTGCGTAGAACCCATTTTAATATTGCCATCAGCATCAATCTCTAATTTTGGTGTAGTTGTGTCTCCATCAGTATAAAGCTGTATTTTTCCTGAAACATCGCCCGGATTCCCATATCCTGCTTGTATCTTAATCGTTTGATCATTAGTATCTGCTCCTGTTCTCAATACTAAATCTTCAGATTGTCCTTGACCACCTTCTTCACCTAAAAAGTGATTTCCTTGTGCAAAAGTCAGACCACCTGCAACATGTATACCCCCTGTATTTGTAGTAATGCCACCTCTAGTATTAATAGTGCCATTAGAGTTAATAACTAAATTATTATAAAAAACTCCGTCACTATGTTTTTGGGTAAAATGTAAAGCATTAGCACTAGAGTTTGTTCCTGATCTAAGCAACTTAATATCTGCCATACAACGAGAACTACTGGCAAATGGGTTTAAATTAAAACTTAAGGCTACATAATTACTTGCAGTTCCGTTATTGTTTGGGTTATTAAGAGTCAAGGCTCTATTACTATCACCAATATCAGCACCTGTACCTGCACCACTTGTTGTAGTGTTAGAAGTGCTATGATTGATTGTTAATATTCCTCTTGAATCTGTGCTATTTCCTATCTCACCACCAACTATATTTGTTAAATTACGAGAGGAGTCTATTACAGTAGTCGTGCCAATTTTAAGACTGCCTACTCTTGCCACTCCTGTAGCATGAAATTGCTCTGCGGGAGATGCAGTCCCCACACCAACTCTACCCGCATAAGTACCAGTAAGACCAACATACATATAAGTATTAGCACCTGCATTTGATTGAAAATAAAATCCTCTATTTGAACTAGTCCCAATAGCTCTGTAAGCACCATTAGCTGAATCTTGGAAAAAACCTGCTAAAACATTTGTTCCTGCTTGAAAATGACTACCTAAAGATAAAGTTCCACTACTTGTTATAGCACCACTAGAGATAGTTCCTATATTGCTTAAATTTCTTGACGAATCCAAAACAAGAGTTCCATTTTGGCGTAATCCAATACTATTAGCTAAATTAAGATCACCATTGCCATCACCACTGAATACATTTAGATAACCTGAACTTACGCCCATAGTCCAACTACGAGTACCTGATTCGTCAAATCCTAAACGACCGCCACCAACTGTAGCTCCTGCAACACCTGTTGCATTTATGTTTCCTGAAGTATAAAAGTATGAAGATGAGATAGTTCCTATATTAGTTAAATTACGAGATGAGTCTATTACAGTGATGTCATTCATTTGTAAGTCACCACCACTTGTCATTGCAAAGGTATTAGCAGTGCCACCATTGGTTCTAAAAGTTATATTCCTACTTGTAGCAGAACAAATATATAAACTATCTGAACCATCATTTCTTGCAAAAATTCTATTATGACCATTAGTAGTGCCACTAAAAGATAACATTCCATAACCGCTACCATAAGTTCCATCTTGTTGTAGTGTCATGCCACCATTAAGATTTAAAATCTTTCTTGATGAATCTATTACTGTTGTTCCATTTATAGAAACTGTATTACTTCTTGCTGTTCCTGAAAGGTAGAGGTCTTTGAATCTGTTATCACTAGCACCTAAGTTAATAGCATTATCTCTATCAGCACCACTAGAATTACATGGTTGTATATCATCTGTAGCAGCTTGGTCAAAACGTATACCTACATTGCCAGCATCTGCAATAAATAAAGTACTTACTGAAGAATCTCCAAGTGCACTACCAATACTTCCAACTGGTGTACCATCTTTATTAAATTCAATAATATTACCATCGTTAGTTTTACGATTAAAAATACCAACCGCACCACTACTACGAGACATTGATATATAACCAGTAGCACCTATAGCTGTACCTGCAACGTCTGCACCAGCAGGATCAACATTAGTAGTACCCACCAACAGATTGCCATCTTGGTCTAAAACAGCTTCGGTAGTACCATTAACTGTAAAGTAAATAGAACCTTGTGAACCTGTAGGTGTATTAGCACCTTTTAGAGTACCTATACGAGCAATTTTTGAACTGCTTATCATATCCATAAAGGTACGATATGTTCCTGTATTAAAGTTAGATGATTGATTGCTTGTATTTATAGAGCCATTTACTTCAAACTTTTCTGTTAGTGATGTAAGCCCAATACCAACATTATTTGAGGTATCTATAGTAAAACTAGGTGTAGATAAATCATCGTTTGTTCCATCTATTCTAAAATCTGTTCCTGTGACTCCAAGTGCAAACTTTTTAACACCTAGTCTTTCTAGTTTTATATTTGATAAAGTTGCGTCTGATATATGTAGCTTAGCATCTAAACTATCTTCACCTATACCAACTCTATTAGCTGATACATCAACAAATAAAGTATCAGTATCAATAGCCAAATCACCACTAGATGTTATTGCACCACTAGAGATAGTTCCTGAAAAACTGTGTCCTGTAGAAGTAGCTTGTATTCTTTGGTCAAAATCTTCACTAGTGCTATCTTTAAAATCAATATAAGCACCACCAGCTGTTCTGGTAATCTCAATATTTCCATCTGTGCCAATTTGTATTACATTTCCACCACTATTTGCTGTTATTGATGATGTACTTGTAATTGCACCACTACTGATAGTTCCTATGTTGGTTAGGTTGCGAGAGGAGTCTATTACAGTAGTCGTACCAATTTGAAGATTCCCATTATAAACACTTACATTTGTTGCTTGACCGTCTCGTCCAAACCAAACAGTTGATGCCTCATCTGAAGGAAAAATATTTAATCCACTAGTCCATGAATAAAATCTCCAATCATCTCCAGCATCGTCTGTTCTCATAAGTCTGAGCTGATTTAAATCACTTGTAGCAGTAATAGCACCACTACTGATAGTTCCTATATTGCTTAAATTACCTGAACTATCTATTCTAGTAGTACCACCTGTTTTTAAATTACCTGTGACATCTATAAAAGGTGTTCCTCTACCATCCATAACAACAACTGAAGTACCACTTGAATTTCTAGCATTTATAACACCACCAGTTGAAGTTGGTGACAATGAAATATTATTAGTTCCACTATATTGAACTTGTAGAGCAGCGCTAGTAGTTATAGCACCACTAGAGATAGTACCTGCATTATTAATATTATTGGAGTTCATATCCAAGTTAGCATTAGTAATGTCTATATCTTGTGTTCCTGAACCTGACTGTAATGTAATTCTTGTAGTTTCACCTCCGCCAGTACCATTATTGGACATCAAAACTAAATCACCATCAGTATGTCTATTAGTGACATAGTGATGATCTGATTGTTCATAAATAAATTTCCTTGCTACTGTGTCTGTGCCTGTACCTGTAAAATCTATAGATTTAGCATTTCCACCACCCATTGATATAGATGTTCCTACTCTGACGACTTGAGAAGAAATAAGATCTCTAGCAGCGGTATAATCACCATCTAAAGTAAAAGTATGTTTTGCACTTTCAGAATTATCTTCAAAAGTTAAGGAATTTGGTGAAGTTCTATAATAAATTCTAAAATTAGGATTATTTTCTGTATCGCCAAACTCTAAACCAAAAGGACCGCCTGTTCCTGTAAATTTAATCTGTGTACTATCTGATGAAAGTGTTATATCTCCTGAAGTTGTAATTGCACCACTAGAGATAGTTCCTATATTTGTTAAGTTTCTTGAACTTGAAATAACTTCTGTGCCATTTATATCAAGTCCGCCATTTCTAATATCTATACCACCTGCATCTATTCTTGCTTCTTCTACATTAGCAACATAAAAAGCATGACGACCACTTGAACTACCTGATGAATGATACTGCAAGTCATAAGCAGGACCGCTAGTAAACCCTTGTCTAGTAGTGCTATCGTTAAATAAATAAAGTTTTAGTGAAGCATCTGTGTAGCCACTAGAATAGTCATTATTGAAAAATATTCTTTTTGGTGTAGCTGTTGATTGTTGGGCTACATCATTACCGACTGTAAGATCAGTTGTAAAAAGTCCAATCGCATCATTAGTAGTTTTAAAAGTTGATGTATTTACTGTTATATGCCCACTAGAGATAGTTTTTGTTGTGCTAATGTTTCCTGAACTATCAAACATTTGTGCTGATTGAATATCAATAGTTCCATCTGAATTTAATTGCAGAATATTATCGTAAGTTGTAAAACCTGCACCACCAGAAAGAGAAACATCAAATCTTAAATTGCCTGAATCTAAAGGCATTCTCCAATATTGTCCGTTTCCAGTATTTCCTGATTCAACAAACTTTAGAGGTACTGCGGCATCAGTAATTGTTATAGTACCACTAGAGATAGTTCCTATATTGGACATATTCCTAGCAGAACTAATAACCTGAACTCCATTTATTTCTAAATTACCACTTACATTTATATCACTTCCGTCAATATAAACTCTTCCATAACCTATAGAGCCAAGTACTAATCTTTGACTTGAACTAACTACAAAGTCATCAGCATCTCCACCAACAACAGAAGAATTATCTCCTATATATCCTGTAAAAGTTCCATCAGTTATGCTAATTCTATCGCCATTGTAGGTAAGATTTGCTTCTGCATTTATAGTTGTAGAACCACTTGCAGTTAATATTCTATTATCAGCAAAGTTAGTTATAGAGGTTATTAAACCTGTATCATTTCCCCATTCTAAAGTTGTTCCTGAAGATGGTACTTTTAAAACTTGACCTGCTGAACCTATGCTGTTGGGTATAGTAAAAGCACTATTGGAGATAGTTCCTATGTTTACAAGATTGCCTGAACTAGTAATAAGTTCTGTAGAACCCATGTATAAGCTACCAGTAAGAATTCTTACATTACCACTAGCACCAATAAGCATCCTAGCGGTTGGTGCTACACCTTTAGTTCTTCTACCTGTTGGGTTATCAGTACCACCACCACCAGTAGCAAATACTAAACCACCTTGATATCCTGAACCACCTTCAGGGTCACCAACTCCAATAATATGTGCCGCAGACCAACTATCACCTGATGAATTATTTATTCTTAAATCAATTAATGAACCTGATAAACCTAATACTGAGTGTTTAATTCCACCATGTCTTCTTTCAATAACTATATCTGCTAAATCAGAACCATAAGCTAAAGCATTAGAAGAATTAAAACTTGTTTGTGTAGTTGTGGTTTTAGAATCATACATAACCCCTGAGTAATCTACACTTGCTAAATTATTTGCTATAGATGATGCATTAATAAAATTTCTTGAGGAGTCTATTACAGTATTTCCGTTTATTTCTAAAGCACCACTTAATAAATTAAAATTACCACTAGTATCTAATTCTATTCTTTGTGTACCATTAGACATTAGTCTAAATGGGTGATTTGTACTTGTTCCTATTAATCCTCTAGCAGATTGAGATTGTATTGCTACAGTTGAACCGCTTGTTCTAGCGACTGTTATTTGACCATTTCCACCACTTGCACCTGTGACATCTATATTTGCACTAGTAATAGCACCACTAGTATTAATAGAAACACTAGGTGTTGTACTTGTAGCTGACTGACCTATATGAAAATCTAAATTACTATGAGTTCTAATATAAGAATCAGCAGTACCACTACCTGTAATACCTATGCGTGTAAAAGAGTCACCATTTTGACCATTACTAATTGATATTTGTCCTGTATCTCCACTTATTTGATCTGAGATACTTACAGAACCTGAACTTACTGATACATCACCACCACCGACTATCAGACCATTTTTTACCTTAAAATCTTTTTGTGTTGCCATTTTCCCAATCCAATGTGCTTAGTTTTATATTACATCATACTTTTATCGCTGATAAGCTAAATTTAAAAGTTGTTGACGCAGACTGGTTAGGGTCAACCAATAATCTTACATTTCCACTTGAAATGTCGGCATCAAAAGTTGCTAATGAGTTTCCTGTAAATATTGTGCCATATTCGGTCATATAAACAGTAGTACCATCGTGTGTTAATAATATTTCTGTTGCATGATAACTTGTTCCTGATGTAGCTTGTACTAAAAGTTTAAATGTTCTGTAGGTAGATGCACTACCTAATGTTCTGCTTGTTTCTACTGCACTTGTAGTTGTTAGATTACTTATTTCTATACCAATAGCTACATTTGAACCAACATTAAACTCTGAAAATGTTGCTGATGTGCCTTGTGTACCTTGAATACTATCTTGAAAAGTTGATACACCTTGAACTGTAAGTTCATCACCAACATCTAGATTATTTCCTATATTTGCATTTCCTGAAAGGTGAAGGTCTTTGAATGCAGCACCACTAACTCCTAAATCTATAGTTCCGTTAGTTGCTGAGCCACCTGTAGAATTTGCACCTAAATCCCAAGGAACTAATCCTGTGCCAGTATCAAATCTTATACCTACATCATCATCACCTATGGTTAAGTCACCAAAGATAGTACCAATACTTCCAACTGTTGTATCATCTTTTCTAATAGAAATTACTTCGCCATCTGATGTTGCTCTATTAAATAAAGCAACTATGCCACCATCTCTTTTAGCACTAATATTTCCATTGCTATTCAAACTAACACCAACTGTGTTTGGTGATTGCGAAGTTTGCCCTACCAACAGATTGCCTGAATCATCAAAAATAACTGAAGCTGTAGTGCTACCACTATTATAAAAACCTAAATCTCCATCAACATCTAAACCAAACTGCCATGATTCAGCACCTGATGCTTCTTCTATTGAGATAGCATGGTCATTAGTTCCTGATTTAACAGCCAAAGGAAAGTTTGTAGAACTTTCAATACTTCCAATTTCAAGTGATTCAGCACTAGCATCCCAAAAGAACTTAGCTGTAGTTCCTGTGTCTTCGTAGAAGGATATGTCTCCGTTTAATGATATTTTTTGCCTTAATTTATTTGCATTATAAAATTCTAAATTTTCTGCACCTAAGTTATAGATTATAAAATCATTTGAACCATCATTTTTTATACCTATATCCCAAGGTTGTGTAGATGAAGTGCCATCATTTAATCTAATTTGAGAACCATTAACATTAGTGTTAAATGTTGCTACTGTTGAAGCTGTACCATCAACAGTCAAACCTGTACTTGTGATTGCACCTGATGAGATAGTTCCTATGTTGGTAAGATTTCTTGAGGAGTCTATTACAGTAGTATTTCCAATCTGCAAACCTGCTTCAAGTATGCTTAAATTACCATCACCTTTAACATGAACTCGCGGTCCATAAGCTGTTCCATTAAATCCACCAAGTTTTACACCTGAATAATCTGATAAAGCTAAATGTGCTGATTCTCTAAAGATGACTGGTGCAGTCCAAGATATATCAGTACCACCACTACCGAACTCTATATAATCGCCTTTGTCTGTAAATACTAATTTTCCTGATGAAGATATTTGTCCACTATTTGTTATAGTTCCAATATTAGATAAGTTTCTTGACTGATTTAATATAGTAGTTCCACCAACTGAAATATTTCCGCTAATATCTATGCCAAATCTTTCTTGATATGAATTACTACCTGTTGAGAAAAATACACCCTCATAGCCATTAATTGATAAGCCATCAGCAGAGCCATCATCATTTCTTGACCTTGCTATAATTGATAAGTTGTATTTGTTTGAGCTTTGAAAACCTTCTCTAAAAAATATACCACCACCCTCTTGTGAAGTGCTATAGGCATCAAGCATTATTTCTGAACCTGTTGTTGTTAGGGATAAGTTTCCTGTGCTTGTTATAACACCACTAGATATAGTTCCTATGTTAGTAAGATTACGAGATGAATCTATTACTGTTGTTCCATTTATAGCAAAAACTGAGCCATTTCTTGCGTTTATGCTAGTAGCACTAATTGTGGCATTAATGGTAGCACCACCACCCGCAGGTCTAAAATGGTGAGAATTATTATCGTAATAATTGCCTCTATCTCCTGAATCTCCCATATATAAAGTACTGGCATTTTCAGGATTTTTTAAGATTGTATAAGTTGGATGATCTAAGTCTATTATTTCACCAGTAGCGTTATTAATCCCTGTACTTGTTATAGCACCACTAGAAATAGTTCCTACAGTTATATTTGGACTACCCGATAAACCTATAGCGGTTATACCTAACGCATTTATTTCTGCTTGTGTTTGATCTGTTGTAGCACCTGCTTCTATGCCATCAAGTTTACTTCCATCTGTAGCTACATCTCTACCATCTACAGTTCCTGAAACAACTATGTTTCCTGTGACGTCTATGCCTGTTGAGGTTGTGGCTAGTTTTGTATTTCCATTATGATAAAGTGTGACTGCTCCTGACTGGTTAGCAATTATCATATTGTATGTATCACCTGTATTTCTAACTCTAAAGAAATTAGTTTTAATTCTTAAATCGCCAGTCCCCTGATCATCTAAATATGAATGTGTGCCATCATGGTAGATTTGTAAATCTGAACCCGCACCAAACTGAGCTTTTATATTGTCAGTAAAATTAAGATCATGCGAAAAGTTAAAGCTATCATTACTTGTATTCCAAGTTAAGGTAGCATCTTCTGTAGAACTTACAGCATCTTGAATGGTAATACCTGAACCATTAGCGGAAGCTGATGAATCACCTGTAGAATAATTTAATGTTATATTCTTATCAGCTACATCAAGATTAGTAGTATCTATAGTTGTAGTAGTACCTTGAACATCAAGATCACCTTGAATAACTATATCATCAGAGAAAGTTTTATCACCTGCTATAGTTTGTGTACCTGATGTTCTAACAACTGTACTATCTACCAATAAAGAACCACTTGAGGTTATTGCACTACCTGTTGATGTTTGCAAACCATCACCAGCATCAATGCTTGTGACTGTACCTGTTCCTGCACCTGTTCCTGTAGATGATTGTTGTATAGCAAACGCTATAGCAAAAACATCTTCTCCATCACTATCTGCCCATACATTAGTCGTGACTTCAGGAGTGACTCTTAGTCTAAATTGATAATAAACACCATTACTTAGTGAAACTGATGCATCAGGGTCAGCATCTAGTTCATAGAAAAATCCATTAGGAATACTATAAACACTTGTAATACCTTCATAAGCATCACCAAAGTCTGTCCAGCTTCCACTTGGTAATGCTTTATATTGAAATTGAAAATTTGCTATTAGTGATTGATTTGTATAAGTTTGACTACCTTGTTGTGCATATCCATGAACCATACTGGTACGAATACTAATACTTTGTCCATTACTTAGATAACCATTTCCACCACTACCTAATAATTCAAAATTTGTTGCTACTCCATTGTAGTAAGTGCCAGTAGAAGTAGAATCATAATTATCATAAAAACCATTTTGTGTTGGTGCAGTTCTTGCATCTATTTCATTCCATACTTCTTGATTTATACTTGCAACAGTCACAGTTCCTGCTGTTAATGAGGTTGCTCTTACTTCACCATGTATACCTGCATTACCTGTGACAATTAGATTTCCTGTTTCTAGATCACCAGTCACATTGGCATTAGTAGCAGTTAATTCACCTGCTCTTGTGACTCTAAATGGTGCTGAACTAAAAGTATTATTACCAAGATGTATACCATCTGCTGTGCTTAATGAAACTCTTGTTGTATTACTTCCTGCAGTTAAAGTAGTAGAACCTAATGTAAAACCACCTATAGTTCCTGATATCGCAGTTATAGAACCTGCAGAACTTACTATAAAATTACCTGAACCTAAATTTATTGATGAGGAAGAGCCATTAATAGCAATCCCTGAACTATTTATAGTGACATCACCACCACTAATAGTGACATTAGCCGCATTTAAAGTACCAGTATCTATATCATTAGCACTTATAGAACCAAATACACCTGATGCAGAAGTAAGTGTACCTGCTTCAATTCTATCTGCATTAATATCTCCTGCTATTATTTTTGCACCTGCTATACTTCCATCAACAACTAAATCACCTGTTGTAAAGTTAGTAATCTCTACAAAAGAACCACCACTACCTGCTGTTCCTGAATACTTATATGCTTTAGATACTTTAGGACTTGCACTAGTATTTACCATGATTAAAATGTCATCTTCTATAGGCAATCTTCCATGTGCTGTATTAAAAGCTGAATCACTTAGTGCTGTAGTTGTAGAACCTTCTACATGAAAATATCCTGAAAAAATGCCTTCAATATCAGTTGCTTCTACTTTAGTGAATGAACCACTTGCTTGACTTGATGCAGTTGAAACTTTGTCAAAGAAACTTACAGCTTTAACTTTAAAATAATAAGTAGTACCTGCTACTAATCCATCATCTATACCAAAAGATACTTTTTGAGAAACACTTGGTACACCTGCAATAGTTCTTACTAAATTTGTATTATCATCAGGTGTAAATCCACTAGAAGTTGATCTATAGATTTGTATGTCTCTTAAATCACTATTACTAGGGTTAGTCCATGATAAACCTATAGATAATGGTTTGCCTGTTGTAGCTGATAAAGAGGTGGGTGCAGATGGTGTTGTTATACCTGAATCAGAATTAGTATTTATTGTGACTTCGCTAGTATAAGAACTAAAAACATTATTATTTGAAAAATGTCTAGCTACTATGTAATAAGTTGTATTTGGTTTTACATTATTAATTATTTCTTTAGCGACACCTTTACCTGTAATTACACTACCAGTATATGTACCTGATGATGTTCCATATAAAATTTCTGTACCTTGTATATTGTCATCAGCGATATTTGTCCATTCAACATTAAGATCATAACCAGTATTAATTAAAGTAGCTGATACACTTAAACCTGTTGGAGCAGATACGCTAAAATCCCCTGTAGAAACGCTTGAGCCTTCGTCTATGGGGTTTTCATAATCACTTGTTGCAAAGGTATAGACTGCATTTTGAATCTCTTTAAGGGCAAGTCTTGTAGCTAAAACTTGTACGCCATCATCTTCAATAATTTCAAGATTTGTGCTTAAAACTTCAAAAACTTTATTGGTATATCCTAATCTAGAATTATTTACATAAACCCAATCAAAAGGTTGGAGTTGCATATAAGCAATATTACAAAGTATAGAAATACTAGTTTGTTGTCTTGTATGTAATAAAGCTATATTTCCTAATCTTTCTGCCATAGAAACAGAATCAGTAAATGGTAGCTGTAGTTCTAATATTTTTTCGTAATTAGCACTTGATTCGCCTGTAGGTGTATCTTCACTTAAATATGTATTACTAGTGTCAGGGTTATTAGGTGTTAATGTAGGTGTATCTGTTGCTACATAATTATTATTTGCATCAATGTATATAGATTTAACTTTATTAAAAGTTTCACCTGAAGTTTGTTTTGTTTGTACTTGTATTGGTTGTAGTAAGTTATCATCATTAATAGTCATTTGTGGTGATACAGTAGCACCTGCAAACATTACAAATTTACCATTAATGTAAGATAGTTTACCTGCACAAGAACTTAATAATCCTTCTAAAACACCAGTTCCATCAGCAGTCATGTTAGTGAAACCATTAGCGGTATATGCAGGTTCTTTAAAAGTTAAATTTGTACCACTACTTAATGTTTGTGCTGTACTTAATTTAATTTGGTTTTGTGTTCTTCTAAGAACTATGGGACTTCCTGATATACCTGTTCCTGAGACTATATGACCTACTTCTATTAATGTATTACTAGGTAATGCAACCAAGTCTACAAATTGTGAACTTGATGTAGAACCACTTGTAATAGCTGGTACTACAGTATTTTGAGTTTCACAAGTATTAGCGGCAGTTTTAAAAGAACCTAAACTAAGATCAGCTAAAAATTCATCAGATGTAGCTTTTAAACCATATGTAGTGTTAGTTATATAATCTAATACACATAATGCAGGGTTATTAGACCATGCATAAGTAGATTCATCTCCAAAAATATGTCCTGATTCTCTAGGGTCATAAACTTTTTTACCTTTAATAATAAAAGCCATATTTGGTATACCACCACCAAATGCTTCTGAATCAAAAACCATCTGTATAAATACATAAGCAACATCTGTAAATTTATCTAGACCACTAAGTGATGAATTGCTTGTGACATCTGAATCTGCTGTAGTTTGCGAACCATCTTTAAATTTATATCTTAATAAAGTTCCACTACCAAAAGCATTGTCATTATCTGAATTAAAAAATTTAGAATTAGTTGCCGCTTGAAAATTACCTGATGCTGTTGTAGTTAAAAGAGTATCATTAATTAAAACACCATCTAAACTTTCTATCTCGTGTCCTGCGAGAACAACGACCATAGACAAAATACTATTATCTGTTCCTGATGTTTCAATATGTGTGATAGTTCCACCAACTCTACATTGACCATAAACAATCTGTCTTGGTGCTGTTGCATTCCTTGTAGAAACTTTAGTTCCAAAATTATCTCTTGATGCTTCAACACCTTTAGAAAGTAATCCACCTACTAAAGTTGATACTGCAGTTAAACCTGCGTATGCTAAAAGTGCCGCTCCTTCAATTATTTTAAAATAAACTAGCCCATATCCTAGTGTTGCTACAAGTACGAATACTTTTAAAGCATTTTCTACATGTTTAGCCATCTATCCTCCATGCAGATAAAATATTTGCATTTTTTACAACACCTAATTTATTGTCAGTAGGGGTTAGAACAAAATTACCATCATATATACCAACTAATTGTGATTCTTCTTTATAAACTACAAGATCACCAATTTGTAAATGATCTAAGTCTATTTCTAGTAGGTTCTTTTTTTTACTTGCTTTTTTAATAGAGTTTTTAAGCGTACCACCATAATCTTTTATAGATTTAAGTGCTTCTTCTTCATTTTTCCAACTTAATTCTTTTGGTATTAAATCTTCTCCAGTCATAGCTTTTATACAAGCATTAGCAAATTTACAACAATCCCATGAACCCCATGCAAAACCTTTAAATTTATTTTCATCAATAAATTTATGAAATTCTATTTGCCAGTCTAATTTCTTTTTCATTACTTATGTTTCTCTGTAATTCCATCATTAACATCTCTTTTGTTATGAACAAGTATGTCATTAGCAAAATAAGAATTGTGTTGGTATATATTTAATAAGTTATAAGTTTTAATAGCTGTTTTATGATTTTTGTGTACTAATTTTTTAACTTTTACTTTTTCATTGTTTGCAAGTAATAAAGTGTCATTTATTTCTAATTGCATGACATCAATTGCATGGTGTTCTTTTGTTAAACTAGGGTCAACACTAGCCCAACCTTTTTCAAGCGTATATATAGGGTGACATGGTGTTGTATGTATGTTTTTATGTTTGTTTTTAATAATAACTGTTTCTGTATTACTAGTTTCATGCAAACCTAAGACACTTGATTTTATAAATAGTTTTTTATTAATATCATAAGTATAAATTTCATCATAAAGTTTTACATCTTCAATATTTTTATAAGACTTATTTCCCATAAGTATTTGAGTTCCTGAAATAAAACATCCACCACCACCACTACTACCACCTTTGGTAGAACTAGAACCCCATATGATTTCTTTATCTTGTAAAGACTGAACACGATTAAAACAAGTATCACCTGTAGCTACGAACTCCTGTGATGCTTTTGTATATCTAAGGTTAGATGGTCTTTGTAAATCTATTAATCTATTTTCAGCATCAACAGTAATAGTAGAACCATTAGGGTCATCATTAATTGTCATAGATTGCATACGACCTTTAAATAAAGTCATAGCACCTGCAACAGTATCTGTGCCACCTTGTAAATAACCTAGATAAACTGTAATAAATCTATTTTGATAATTTTCTGTTAATGCTAAATCTAAAATTGTTTCATCCATACCTGCTAGGGTGACTGATAAACCACTTGATTTAAGTTCTAATGTATCTTCAATATTAGAAATAGATAGTAATGTTCCTGCACCTAGATAAGTATTACCACCTATACTTAAATTATAATCTCCTGACCATAAATATATAGTACCTGTATCAAACTCCGCTTTGACTGCTAAAAATAGTTGTTGATTATCTTTTTCAAGATAGTTAGTGATATTGCTATCTATACCACCTCTATTAGACATTTAAACTACCTCAATACATGCAAAAGACATTCCGTAATTAGATATATTATCTGCATCCCAATCCACATCTTTTGAAGTTAATCTAAATAGTCCTTTTGGACTTGCAAACCTTACTAAATCATTTTCTGTAATAGCTGTTCTTAGCTTAGGTTGTATTTTTACACCATAAGTATCTTCTCCACTATTAACATTTAAAGTAGCATCTTCTGTGACCATTACATATTGCACAGGATTAGCACCTGCTGTAGAACTAGATGTTATTTGTAAATAGTCACCTTTTTTTATAGTACCTGTAGCACTATTAGAGTTTGATGCTAAATTTAAACCTGTAGCACCCTTTTGATTTGATTTCACATTACAAGCTGTTTTGTTAATTTCAGTCACTAAAGTACCTGATTCAGGTTCTACTACAACTGTATAATCATTCGTTATACTTGTAATTTTATGCATACCTACATTTTCAGGTTCTTCTATATTTGCACCTGTGACTGTAAAAAAGTCTCCTACTAAAGCATTAGCAAATGGTGTTGTATCACTTGGTGCTGATATGACACTTGTTGTTGAATTAAAACTAAGTGTTATGTTTGTCGTATTAATTCTATTTTTTGCTTTTAAATCATCTGCATCATATGTGCCTTGATTAGTTAAAGCATCAGGGTCTGCAAATTTAAAATGATTTACTGAACCATTTAACTCTAATAAAAATGATTGCCAATTTTTAGCAACATCTCTACGCATAGGTGGAAGTGTCACAGTAGCTTCCCAAAAAACACCATCATATTCTTGGGTTCTTATTTTTCCTGTATATGGTGATGCAACTGAACCAATAGTTCTTACTAATTTAAAATTACTCCTAACAAAGTTAGGTGTATTAGGCATTGTTATTATCTTAGCCACCTACTAAACTCCTTCTAAAACTACCACCTCTCATAGCTGATTCTTGTACTGCACCTTTTGTCACTTCAGCTATTTGTGGAAGCATCTTAGTCACTTCTGCTCTAACTGTTGGAACAACACCTGTAGCAAAGTTTATTGATTGATTTATAACTGTAGTAGCACCACCCATAGCATTTTTACTATTCATATTATTTAAAAGTGTGCCATTAGTGTGTGGTACAAATATTTCAGCACCTCTTTCTCCTACAATTACTGGTTTATTTGGATTTAATTTACCACCACCTGCAAATCGTCCACCTACAACTGGTGTACTAACAGAAGTTTTATCACCACCACCACCTAAATTAATAGTTGGTAGAGCATCAGCACCTGTAAGATTAAAAATACTATTTATAATTTGATTAACTACAGCGAGTTGCATGAATATAGCTATTATTTGTGCAACTAAACTTCTAGCAAAATCTTTAAAACTTTGTAGACCATTTTGCCCATCTAACAAAGCATTAACAAAATCTGTAGTAAAAGCATTAGAACTATTAACTACAGCTTGTTTAAGTTCTTCTCCTAAAACATCTTCTAAATCTTCTGTTGCATCTTTTGTATCTTCTAATGCTTTTTTAAGTTGTGGAAGTGATGTTATACCTAAGACTGCAAATGCATCAGCATTCTCTTCAAGAATTGTTCCTAAATTTTCATTTGCAAAAGCATATTTATCTGTTTCTTTAATAGATGACTTAATTTTATTTAAAACAAAATTAAAAGCGTTGTTTAGTTTTTGTTGTTCTACAGTTAATTTTTCTGTTGTATCAGCATTATCTTCTTGTTGATTTTGTAAATCTTCAAATGCAAGTCTTAATTGTTTAGGTGTAGTAATACCTTCAGTAGCTAAATATTCTATATTGTCTTTGAAAATTTGATCATATCTTTCAATAGCATGTGTAAGTGTTTCAGTGTCTCCTTTTTGATCATTAATAGATTTTTTTAAAAGATTCATTGCACTAACATCTTGACCTTTTAGTTTTAATCCTTTTATTTTTTCTGCGTTATATTCTTTTTCAGACCTTGTAGCATTATCTAAATTTTCTTTTTCTACTTCTAATTGATTATTTAAGTTTTCTATTAAGTTTGCGGCTTCTTCAGAAGATAAACCTGCATTTGTTGTCAATATGATTAATTTTTTAAGCATGTCTACAGACATTTGTGCTGATGGAGAATTTACATAACTTGTAAATGCCTTATTTAAAATTCCACCACTATCTTCTGCTATGCCAGTTAGATTTCTTATTTCATCTTGTATTGCTTGTATATTTTCTTTCGCGGCTCTTGCTCTTTCATCTTGCATACCTTGAAAGTCCATATCTGATGTAAGTTGTGGTGCTTCTAAAGTTATTCCTAAACCTTCTCCACGAATCCTAGCCATTGCAGTAGCTAAACCATTTACAAAAGTTGTGACATTATCTACAAGACCTTTAAAAAATTCACCTACACCACTTTTATATATTTCATCACCTAGCTTTTTAAAAGCAATTTGCATGTTGGATATACTTATAGATAAGTTATCCATTTTAGCAACCATAGCACCACCAAACTGTGTTTCTAACACATTAACTAGAGACTCTGTTATGACTTGCGCACCCTCTGCTGTTTGACCAAATTCTGTAAGTTCAAGTCTAGATAAACCTAACTCATCTTTTAAACCTGAAAATACATCAATACCTCTATCTGCTAACATATTAAGTTCTTGTAAACCTAAAGCACCTGCTTTAGCTCTTTGAACTACTCTTATCATGGCTTCAAATGCGCCACGCTGATCAACTGCAACAGATGCGGCATCTGCAAAAACTTGCATCATTCTATTCGTTGGGTCTATACCAACAGATCGTAAACTTATAAATGCTTTTGTGACTGTATCAATTTGAAATGGAGTTGTTTCTGAGAATCTAAGTACTCTATCAAAGGCATCATCACCTGCTTCTATAGAACCATATACAGTATCTAAAGAATCTTTTAAATCTTCAAACTCCATTCCTGCTCTTAGAGAAAAAGCAGTAAGTTCTTTAAGACCTATTAAAACTGCACCTATAGCCGCTGGTCCTGCTAATTTTTTTAGACTTCCTGCAAGTGCACCACTTGCACCCCCAACTGCACCAAAAGCTGCACCACCTACAGCACCTGTAGTTTTTAATTTACCTTGAACTTTGTTTAGTTCTTGTTTTAGCTGTTTAGTATCAGCTTCTATACGAACTATAAGTTTATCTATTGGACTAGCCATCAGGATATAACTCCATTAAATTATGTAGGTCATCTTTAGTCATTGGGGTTTCTTTTTCACCACCATTAAATTCTTTAAATCCATCTATAGCCATATAGATTTCAATAGGACTAGATTGCCAAAAATTACTAGGAGACATACCCATCATGCCCACGCAAATTGAAAAAAAGCGTTTAATGGGTAGGGAATCATCTACTATTCCCCCTTTTCTAACTTTCCCTCGTCTGTTTCTTCCTCTGAATCATCAGTTAAGGATTGTGCAATCAAATTAGCAACTATGGCGGTAGCATTAACAATTCCTGCTTCTTGTACTAATTTAATTACGTCTTTTCTTTGAAGATCATTACCACCACCTCTTAGTGCAGGTAATAAAACATTTATAACATCAGTCAATCTAATGTCAGCTTCTGCCATTTTTGTAGCAAGTTTAATAATACCACAATTACAGGCATCTTCTATTTGCATTATTGCATCAATACTTAATCTAGCTTTGTAATCTTTACCTGCTAAATTTACTGTGGTTTCACCCTTTAGTTTGTTTGTCATCTGACTTTTTCTCCTTTGGTTTAGGTTTACTTGCACCTGCAAGTTTTATATGAACTATGTTATCTCTAAAATCTTCAACAGAAGATACTATCTTTCTATCTTTTCCATTAACATTTATGGTATCGCCAAGTTTATATAAATTTGTTAAAACAAGAACATCTGTTCCAAGTTGCAACATACCATTAACTGTTTCACCATCAATTTTGACTTCTACTTTATTCCAAGCCATGATTAGATTGTTATAGTACTACTAAATGCTATTGCACCTGATGATTCTAAAGTGACTGAGTAAGTGACTTCACCATTGTATTCACCTGCATATTCAAGTGATGCAACCATAAAAGCACCCACATACTGACCAAAGTCAGGTAATACAATACCAAAATTAGTAAATGTAGAAGCATTCATTAAACTTCTTAATGTTTCTTCACTAGCAAGATCAGTAAACACTCCTGAACCTGAAATACTCATAGAATGTATTCCACCATCAGCTAAAAGTGTTCTATTACCACTACTATCTTTATTTGTTATATCAACTGCTTCATCATTTAAAGTTATTGATGTTGATCTAAGACCACCAATAGTTGTAAATGCTTCAGGTGATGCTCCATCTCCAACTTTAAGTAAGAGAGCTGAACCTTTTTGTGCCGCCATAATTTTCTCCTATAAAATTAGCTTGTTCCTAATATTATTGCACGAAATCTCATGACTCCATGTCTTGTCACACCATCTGGGTCTCTTAGTATATCACTAAACTCAAATCTTAGATTTATAAGATTAAATCCTGATACACTTAAACTACTATCATGCAATAAAGTATGGATTCTGTCCATAATTTCCTTTGTTTCTTTTGCACCTTTGTATTGTGACCATATATGTATATTTAAGGTTGTTTCTCCACCATCAGCATTTTTTGTTCCATAATCTATAGTTGTTTCTTCTCCTAATGAAACAAAAGGATAACTTGCACCTTCTAAAACTTCATCATACACACCTGCACCTAAAGTAGATGTTAAAGTGTTATCACTAGATAAAGTGCTATATATAGTACTCTGTAAGGCAAATTGACCTATACTCATTTCAATATACCTTTTTTAAACATAGCTTGTATTTTTCTTTTATTTTTTTGTAAAGCAGGTTGCATAAATGGTCTTTCAGTCATATTAGTTGTGCCATACTCTAAATGTTTTGAATAAGGTGCAGAAGATATTATTTGACCTACTACACTTCCATCTGCTTTAACATCTACATCCATAGTTATATTGCTAACTAAAAAACCTGTATCACTTGCAGGTGGTTGATTTGGTGCTGATGCTCTATGTGATCTTCTTGGTTCGTACTTTTCATACATTCTACCTGTACCACCTTTCATAATACTTTCTTTAGCTGTATTTTGAACCATTAGTGTTCCACGAGTCACATATTCTTTAACTTTATTTTTTTTTAATCTATCATTAATTTTTTTATTGAATTCATTTAAATTTTTAATTTTGAATTTTATACTCATACAGCTACTCCTTCTTCACAAAGAAGTTTTAAAAATCTATCTCTTTCATCTACATTTATGATTGCTCTTATATTAAAGAGTTTAGTATCATAACTAATACGAGAAGCGTTAGTAATATCGGTTCTATAACGCACTGTAATCTCATGTGACACGCTTCCTACTACCTTCCCTTGTGCATACACCTCTTTACCTGTTTTGGGTCTTATATCAGCGTAGATTGTGGCAATGTCTGACCACCCTGAACTTATACCACCACCTGCATCTCTAGTTGTGCCTTGTCCTTGTAGTGTGATCGGGTGTCTTAGTTGACCTACTTTGCTCATTATCCAATAGACATGAGTTTAGAACTACCTAAACCACTATAAACCACATAAGGTTCTAATAACC